>JACCDO010726237.1_pt1 | contig 23644 bp, 21 predicted proteins | sample 7446101 | NCBI WGS metagenome assembly JACCDO01 (sample SAMN15323440, study PRJNA562643) | freshwater metagenome | isolation source: river surface water | place: USA:Blue River Watershed | collected 2017-08-16
TAACTGGTTCTACTTGTTTCTCTTCTTGTTTCTCTTCTTGTTCAACTTTAGGTTCAACTTTAGGTTCCTCTACAGTTTTCTTTGGTTTTGGTTTACTTTCATCAACAAATTTCTGAATTTCTGCTTCTGTTTTTAAAGTTAGATTATCATTAACAAATTGATTAAATAGTTTAAAAATGCGTGGATATTTTTCTACATTATAATTATATGAATTCATAGCGTAATGTTTTCTGTTTTCTTTTGTATCTTTAATATGAGAAATACCTGTTGTATCATCTGCAATAAAAATACTAATAAATGCAATAATCATAGAATTAATATTCCACGCTGCCGTAGAATGTTCTGGATGATAATGTGAATTAGTAAGACAAATTGCCTTCTCAATTTCAAAACGTCCACTTGGTGTTAACATTTTGAATACCGGTGCCTTGCTTGGATAATCATCTGAAATTTGAATCTGACCGATATATAAACCTCCTTTATAAGGTTCATCGTCAGGTCTTAGTAGAAAATAAAACATCTTATAATCATCTGGGTCTTGAACACCTTGTACAAAGCTTGTGCGATTTTGGTTGAGAATTTTAAGTTCTCCCATAAGTCGTTTAGTAAGTAGTGAGCTCATTATATGATAATTTATAATATAGTAAAATATACTTATAATGTTGTAAAATCAATTTTTTATTAATTATTTCCGTTATTTATAAAATTAAAATACATTAATAATATTATACACAATGGATTGTAAAATATTTGTTGGAAATGTTCCGTTTGATTGTACTAATATAGAGTTTAGAGATTGTTTTAAAAATATAAATGGTTATATTACTGCTGATCTAATTAGTATGAGAGGTTTTGGATTTGTAGTATTGGAAAATAAGATGCAACGCGATTTGATATTAACTAATAATAATTTCTTTATAAAAAATAGAAAATTAAGATTAAGTCCATATGATAATCAAACTAAAGATTCCACAGAAAAATCATCATATATTAAATTAGAAAATATATCACAAAATATATCAAGAGATGATATATCTAATGAATTTAGTAATTTTTGTAGAGTAGGCAAATGTTTTATTGATACCAATAGAGTCACCGGTGAAAAATTGTCTACTGGTTTAGTAGAAATTTTTGACGTAGAGGTTCTTCATCATTTATTAAGTTTAGGTTCCATATTAATGCCTGATAAATCAGAAATAATATTAAAACCTTTTTCAAACAATCAAAATATGCACAAAAAGAAATTGAGTATATCTAAAGAAGAATATTTTCAAATATACAATGCAGGAAGAAATGCAGGATTAATTGAAGGAACAAAATTAAAAGCTAATCTAGAATAAATTTAAGAATAAATTTTATAAAACTAATGCATTATCATCAACTTCATATATTGTTTCTTCTATGTTGGCGATAGTTAATAATTTTTGATTTGGCACAGGATTTTTTACTGTATTTTTAAACAGTTCTAATGTTTTAAATAAATTATCTCTTCTTTTTTCTAATATATTTACATAAGTTTCCAAGTTGTTTAATTCACTCTTAAAATCATAACTTCGAAAATTTTTCATTATGTATATACCACTATTATAATTAATTTTATTGTGTATTAATTTTAGTTCTTTTTCGATGTCTGATATTATTTCTTGTACATTTTTCAATGCGATTATTACAGAACTATTATCTTCATAATATTGTGGTATATCTATTATAATATTTTGTAATAACTTAACTGTTGCACCTAAATCGGTTTTTATCAAAATATTACGTACATCTTGGTGATATATATTCTTACTCAATTTAATACTTGTTGTCAAAGTATATATGTTTACTGACAAAGTAGAAATAGAATTAATCACTGTCGATATTGTACCTAAACTCAAAGCTCCAACTAAAACATTCATGTTATTATATTAAATATATGTTATAATTTTTATATTGGTTAAAAATTGAAATAATTAATACATAACATATTATATATTATTTAAATTAAAATAAATGACAGATAAAATATTTGGACTTTTGCATTTAAGTTCTCGTACTATTCATACAAATGATAAAGGTGATATATTTAAAAAATTTACACCGTTTTTCTCACATATTAAACCGTTTGATGTTAAAACAAAAAAGAAAACTTTATCTGACGTATTTTGTACGGTTTCAATCACCGATAAAACTGTTCTAGAGTACCATGATAATATTTCTTCTGATAATATCCCATTAATCTTAACAAAATTAAATTGGAAAAACTGTTTTAGAAAAGATTTTATATCTGATCTAGATGATATAATTTCAATAGATCTCACACCCGAAAGAACTAATCTAGAATCTTTTACATCTTATACTATTGATCCTGAAGGCTCTTTAGATAGAGATGATGCAATAGGGATTGATATTTTGAATAAAAGAATCTTTATTCATATTGCAGACCCATCATCTTATGTTTCTAAAGATTCTTTCTTCGATAAAGAACTATCAAATAGAGTCCAATCAATTTATCTAGATAAAGTATTTCATATGTTTCCTGAACCTTTTAGTACTAAAATTATAAGTCTAACAGAAGGGAATAAAAATAGAGCATTTACTTTGGAATTATCATATAATGATTCTTATGAAATTGTCTCTCATAGATTTTACAAATCATATATTCAAGTAAAAAATCTAACTTATGAAGAAGCAGAACGGATTATTTTGGATAAATCCAATCAAGATTTAGTAGAACTTTATAAATTTGGTTTAAATCATTCAAAAATTGATTCAAAATTATACGACTCCCATAAAATGGTAGAGATATATATGATTCTATGTAATAAATTTGCATCACTAGAAATGAAGGATGTTATATCTATAGTTAGATATAATAACACTCCTAAAATTGATTTAACAAATGTAGATAAATCAATTGATTCTAATTTAATTGATATGTATGTAATCTCAAATAATGAAGCCGCGTCATATGAAATTAATACAGAATATACAGGGCATACATTATTAAATTTAGATTATTATACCCATTTTAGTTCTCCTTTGAGAAGATATATTGATTTGGTTTTACATCGAATTTTATATCAAAAAATATCATCTAATGAAAATACACCAAATGGTGTAAACTTATATACAGAATCAGAATTAAAAGACATTTGTAAAAATGTTAATAATATTACTAAGAATTATAAAATGGCATATAATATAGATAAATTAAATAAAATCATGAAAGATAAAACAACATTGGAAATAGAATGTAATTTAGTATATATAGGAGAAAATATTATAAAATTATATTACAAAGAAAATAATTTACTATTATTTGTAAATTTAATACATTCTAAAATTAAAAATAATGTTAATATTAACATAAATCCAAATGAACTACATATTACAAATGATTATGATGAAATAATAAATTTAAAATTATTTCAAATAGTAAAAGTAAAAATATTTAAATTGAAAAACAGTATTAAACCTTATCAAATTAGTTTAACTGACCCAGTATTAGATTTATTCTAGAGTATATACTACAAAAACTATTTCTTTTTTTATTTTTTCTATTATATCATCATCACTCATTAAAATATATTCAAGTGATGGTACTTTATTTTCTACAAATGTAATCCATTTGTTATTATTATAAATTACAGAATAATATTTATTTTCATTCTTACATACCATGCCGTGTATTTTATATTTTATACAATTTTGTGTTGGATTACAATTTTTAAAAAATTTAATTTTTTTCATTATATCAATGTTTTTATCGACATTAGTTTTATTAAAGTAAAAGCATATATATGTTGGCATAGATTTTATCTCGTATGAATATAATTCATCATCATTATTTAATATAACAGTGTTTATCCATTTAATAAATTCTTTCTTAATAGTTGTATTTATTTCAGTTGAATCATTAATTTCCATTTTGATAAGACTTGTTTTAACATGTTTATTTTTTTCTATAATTTGCCCATCACGTATTTTTAATATGTCAAATTCTAATTTATCACCATTTAAAAAATCTAAAATAAATTCAAATAGTAAATCAAGTGAATTATTTTTAATTGAATCAATTATATTCAAATTATTTAAAAAACCATTTATTAATAAATAATTTCTGATTTCATTAAAAACATCAAATTTAATACTAAAATGTCTTCTCAATGGTTCAACATAATTTACCTTAATAATTTCTTGCAAATAATATGCTGCTGGTAAAATAGGTTCAGAATTCAATAATTGTGTTAAATATTCATTATCCCTATAAAATAAACACGTAAATAATGCATTTATATATGAAGTATTATATCCTCCTTCCACTACACATGGAATTATATTATCATCCATTTATAATCAAATTAAATTAATTATACTTTAAATAATAAAAAAAACTTATTAAATTTATTCTTTGTTCAATTTCATGTAACCTTTTAATCCACTTAATTGTGATAAAACTGTTTGAAAGTCTGGCATGTCTCTAATTTGGATTTTATAAAATCGTTCAATATCATTAAGAGTTCTGTAATCACGATCCGTAATAAAATTAATAGCCACACCTAATTTCCCAAAACGACCACTACGACCAATACGGTGAACATATTGTGCTTTATCACGTGGCATATCATAATTAATTACGATACCAATTTGTTCAACATCAATACCGCGTGATAAAACATCAGTCGCGATAAGTACACGAATTAGACCCAAGCGAAAATCACGTAAAACATTTGAACGCTGGTTAGTATCCATTGCCCCATGAATTTTACTTACGGAAAATCCACTTGTTTCTAATTTTGAAGTAAGTTCATCTGCAGAACCTACACTATTTACAAAAATAATACATTGACCAATTAGTAAATTCTTATATAAATCTACAAGAGTATCAAATTTATACTGGTCAAATTTCGTATTAATCTTATATTGTTTAATTAAATCCAAAGTTAAATCTTCTCGTTTCAATAAAATTTGTTTTGGTTCATTCATAATTGCACCCGCAATTTCTAAAATTTCACGTGGATAAGTTGCAGAAAATACACAAATTTGTGTATTAGCATCTAATGATGTAACAATTGTTTTAATTTGTTCAATAAAATCTTCTTTAAGAAGAGCGTCTGCTTCATCCATAACAAATAGTTTAATTTTTTTTGGGTCAAATGCACCTAGATTAATATAATCAGCAATTCTTCCAGGAGTACCAACTAGGACTTGTGATGTGCGAATTGCTTTATATGGGTCACTGCGATTATTATTTGTTTTGACTTTTGTACCGCCAATACATAAATGTACATTAATATTCATATGTTTAGAAATATTTGTAAATACTCCATGAATTTGATTTGCCAATTCGCGTGTTGTTGCCAAAACCATTACTTGAGGAAATTTATCTTGGGGATTTACAACGGACAGAGATCCGATAGTAAATGCACCTGTTTTACCTGTACCTGATTGTGATTGTGCAATTAAATCATAACCATCAAATACTTCTTTAATCGTAAGATTTTGAATTCTTGAGGGTACTGTAAACCCATAATCAAATATGCCTTTCAACAGTTCAAAACTGAGGAACTCCATATCATCAAAGCTATTATATTTTACTTGATTATTATCTTCCATAAATGTGAATATGATTTATATATTGTTTATTGTTTAAATCAACAAATAATCAATTTTTTATTATGGTATAATATTTATATGAGTTATTTTTGATTAAAATTAATATATATAATCATTATTGATTATGGATATAATTAAAAAATTAATGAAGATATCAAAGGAAAATTTAAACGACTATATTGAAAATCTAATTGCAAAATCTATTGATACCCGTAGACTAATTTGTGAAAATAAAACATCTGATGATAATAAAATAAAATTATTAGTTAATGATACTTTTTCTTTTAATTTATATATGTCTTGTTTATTTTTATTAGAATTAAAATCAAATGATAAAACCCAAAAAGAACTATATATAAATTTTAGTCAAAAGTTAAAAGATTATAATCTATTATATAATACTGATATAAATCTTTTAAAAATTTCTTTAGAAATGTATAAAAAAATAGAAGATACTGATAAGAAATTTTTCTTATTAAGAACAATAAAATCTATGGAAAAGTTTGGAACATGTAGTAAAGATTATAAAAAAATATTTAATTTATTAAAAAATATAGAAACTACGGAAAACTTAATCAATGATATTCTTGAAAAACCTCTTAAAATTAATATTGACAGAAATAAGATAGATGCTCAATCAGAATCAATTGTATCTTCTGTATATCCAAATAAACAAAATTTAATTTATATTGATAAAAATAAATATTATTACTTAGTTAAAAAAATTTCAGAAAGAAATGTTAGAACATATTTAGAAAAACAATATATGGAGAGATATAATCAATTATTACCAGCCATTACAAAATTAATCATATCTAGAAATATTTATTCAGAATTATTAGGATATGATTCATTTTATAAATTTTGTAGCAATAAAACCGATGAAGATACAGAAAACTTAAAAGTTATGTTAAAAGATTTGAATGAAAAATTAGATTTTCAATTAGTATCAACATTAGATACTATTAAAAAACTTACTAATATTAATGATAAACTTAGTTTAAGTGATATTATTTACGGTTTAAATAAATTTTTCCCAGATGTTAAATTAAAACCTATTGAAATTTTACAGGTAGCTTTTGTACATATTCAAAAGAAATTTAATATTAAATTTTCTGAATCTAAAATTACTCCACTAAATAAAGATTGTAATCCACTTGAAATATATGACTCAAAAAATAATTTACGTGGTTATTTATTTTTAGATTTACTAAAGGGTAATAAAACAATAAAACAATTTACTTTAATAAAACTTGCTTCAAGTTATGGAGAAAACCTACCCGTATTATATTTAATGGGTACATTTACTGATTTAGAAAAACCCATATGTACTTATTCTGATGTTGTAATTATCTTTAGAGAATTAGGTCATGTAATAAATAATATTTTTGTTTATAGTCCATTAGGTGTATCTGAAGATGAAATTGAATTAATTAACTTTTTACCAGATCTAATGGAATATATGGCATATGACCCAATGGTTATTAGATCTTTAATAAAAGATAGAGGACAATATAAACAATTATTAAAGGCAAGAGAACATGAAATTATCATTAATTTAAAATTAAAATGTATTAATGTTTTATTTGATAGTATTATTCATTCGTCAAAAGAATTTATTGAGATTGCTAAAAAAGCAAATGATACACAATTATCAAATATTATGTTGGATTTATATAAAAAAGTATTCTCTGATGTCTTTGAAAAATTATCTCATCTAGTAGATTGTAATATTGGTTTTATCCTACCATCTGTAATACATAATATCATTAATGGTCAACAATCATTAATTTATGGTAATATTTTAAGTAATATTTTGGCATATAATGCATATGAATGTTTAAATAAAAATAATAATACTAAAATTTTATTTGAATTATTAGAAAATAAGAACTATTCATACAAGAAAAATTTAATAAAATTTATATCTACACTAAATGAAGATTATTATAAAAACTTCTTATCAGGATGTCTAAAAATAAAAGATGTATCTTTAGATAATTATTTTGATGAAGGAGTAACTGAAGCAAAAACAGAAACATTTGAAGAAGTCATATAAAATTTTTATTATCATCTCTTAATTTCATTCTTTCTTTTATAGTTGAATCTAATATATCATGTAAACTTTCTTCTTTTTCCATATATTTATTTAAAGCATTTGTATCTTTTGGAAAACATAATCCACCGTATGATATTTGTCCATCAGAACCAGGGACTAATGTATGCATCGGATTAATCCAATTATTTTTTAACAAGGTATCTCTAACTATATTATATGAACAATCTATCTTATTACATAATAAAAATATTTCCGTAAAATACTGTATTTTAATTGCATAAAAACTATTTGCACTTAGTTTCATTAACTCTGATTCTGTTGATGATATTATTGATATATTGTCCGTATAATATTTTTCATAAAATTTTTTAACATAATTAATATCATCTTCTTTTATATTATCAGTTTTTCCTAAAACTATATGAGTTTGCTTATGAAAATCTTGATATGCAGTTTTAGCAGATAAAAATTCCGGGTTATGTATAATTTTTAAGTTTTGATATTTTTCTGCAAACATTTTTGTTGTATTGGGTAAAACAGTAGACTTTAATAAACATATTCCTTTATAGTTTAATTGATTTAAAACATTTAATGTTGAATCAATAGAATCTATATCATATTCTTCTTTCTTCTCATCATATGGTGTTGGTAAACATAAAAAAATAATATTTGTACATATTAAATCTTTAATATCTTTTATATATTCTTCATCTGATTTATATTTGTCGTAAATAAATAAAGATTGATTTAGAATAAAATTATTATCTTCTAAACTTTTTTTAATAGCACCTCCAACAAAACCTATACCAATTATTCCAATTAGCATTAATCTCTATAAGTTAGATATCCATTAAAATATTTGCTGCTGCGTCGAGGTTTTTATTTGACATTAAATATGCAAATATTGCTTGTTGTTCATTATATCCAAAACTTACTAACATTTGAATATTTTGTCTATCCTGTTCTGTTAATTCAAGTTCACGTTGTTCTTCTTGTTCTTGTCTTTCTTCTTGTCTTTCTTCTTTTTCATCTTGATTAGCTTGATTTTCTACGCGTTGAGTTTGTGTTTGTTGTTCTGATTCTACTCGATGTTCTGCATATGTATGATTACGTGGAGCAGTAATTACTGGATTAATAATACTATTTAGTAAATTCTCATGTAGAACATTATTAAAAGTAATATCAATCATATTATTTTCACGAGTTGCTAAACTACGATGAATTGTCTCAGTTTGTAATGTAACTTGTTGAATCAAATCATCAAAATCTCCATCACGAATCATATTATTTACATCATCCGGAGTAGTAAAAAATAGATAGTTTAGTAAACGTACTGATGAAAACAATCTCATAAAAGTAAAAATCATTGCTCTATTATGATCTAAACTACTAAGTTGATTATCAGAAGCAACTGATGCAGTTTCTGATGCTGACTCTGATGATGGTGGTGATGGTGGTGGTCTTGTTGTTGCATTATTAATTGTATTATTAATTGTAATATTTTGTTGAGGTTGTATTGTTGGATTATTAATTGTAATATTTTGTGAAGATTGTACTTCTTGTTTTTTCTTTTCTTCCATACAAACAATATAACCTGTAAATCCTTCAGTAAAATAGTTAGATAATTTTTCTGTATGTAATAAAATTCGTCCGGCATAAATTAATTTAACTCCATTTGAATAATTAAATCTGTCGCATACTAATTTTGCAAAATCTGATACTAGTTGTTCTAGATCATTTACTTCAAATTCCTCTTGACGTTGAGTTATTGATTTTACTTTGATTAACATTATTTGTTATATAACTTTTAATTGATTATTGTTTAATATCTTTAATAATCAATTTTTATTAAAAATTGATTATTAATTGAGTAAAATATTATTATTTAATATCTAATATTATTAATTATGTCCGAATATAAAGAATTATATAATTCACTTTACTCTTTATTTAATGAGTATAAACCCTCTACAGATCTTAAAACAATATCTGATGTGTATAAGAAAGAATTTATAATGTTTCTGACAATTTGTAAAATTCAAAATTTTGACTATAGTTATCCTTTTTTTGAATTTGATAAAATAATATATATCGTTCAAAATAATGATGAACTTTATAAAAAAATTCTTTGTATTTTAGAAAGAGAAAATAAGCCAATAATATTCAAAAAAAATATTTCTTATAATTTACAAGATATGTTTATAATATGTATAAAACATCGCTTTAATCATGACATTATATGCAAAACAATTAATTATGTTGATATTAATTTAAAATTTAGCTTAGTTCGTACAGAAAAAATTAAATTATTAAATATAACAACTATACAAATACTAAAGAACGATATAATTAATAAATTTAATTTTAATGCATTTGGGTATAAAATGATAGAATTATATAAAGATAAAAAACAATTAGAAGATGATAAAAAATTAATAGAATATGATATTGACGACGATGATACTATTGATATTATAATAAATCAAAAATCTTAATTTATTTAACTATAATATACAAATAATGTTTAATGCAAATATTAATAATGTAAATAAATTAGTATTTTTTTCAGATGTACATGGAGATATTATGGGATTGATTATAAATTTAAGAGATTGTGCAAAAGTAATTAAGAAAAAAGAAGGGTTTGGTTTTAATTCAGATAAAATGGATTTAGATTTAGAAAAACAATTAAATGTAAACTTAAATGATTTATTTATAAATAAAGATACAAAAGATAAATTAACTTATTTAGAACCAGCAAAACACGATTACTTTTATTTAGATAATGAAAAAGTGTTTGATTATAATGATGATTATAATTATGAATGGTGTGGTGGAGATACACATGTAGTAATAGTTGGTGATATTATTGATAATGTAAGAAGAGAAGGAAATACATTTAGAATGGATGGGGAACATATTCATGAAGAAATTAAATTATTAAGATTTATTAATGCTATTGACGATTTAGCAAAAAAACAGGGCGGAAGAATAATAAAATTGTTTGGTAATCATGATTTAATAAATGTAGTGGAACCAATGCAATATTTTGATTATCATTCTAAATTTGCTGATTTAGATGAAAATTCATATCATAATATTAAAAGATATTTATTCTTTACAACTAAAGAAGGTAAAGATTTAATTAAATATAACGGTATTGGTTTAATACTTAAAATCAATGATTATGTATGTGTACATGGTTCATTTACAGGTTTTAGAAAGTATTTATCAGATGCAAATTTTAATAATTTACAAAAGATAAATGATGTATGTTTAGATTATATATTCAATGATAATCAATTAAATAAAGAATATATGAATTTTATTTTAGGAGATACTGGTTTATTAATTGATAGAAGTTATGGTGACGTTGATTATATATCAGTCAAATATAATAAAGATAAAACAGAAAACTTAGAATTATTCAATAAAAATTTCTGTGAAAATATTCTTATCAAAAATCTAAAAGAACTTTGTACAGATGAAAATTGTAGTAAAAATATTAAAATTATTATTGGTCATTGTCCACAATTTAAAATTTACAATAACAATCATAAATTACAAGGGTTTGTACATGATTCAAATGAAGGAGATGTACAAAACTTAAAACCAATTCATAAACCTTTAAAATACAGTGAATATCATTATGGTATTAGTCATAGTTGTTCTGAATCGAATGATGATGAAATTAATTCACGTATATACAGAGTAGATATAGGTTTATCTCGTGCATTTGATATAGAATTTTTAAAAAAAATGTCTGCAAAAGAGTTATATAATATATTTAAATCTAGATCACCACAAGTATTAACTGTAGATTGTCAATCACAACCAAATAAAGCAAGAGTAAGACGTTCTACTATTAAAAATGCTTTTATACATCAACCTAGAAGTTGGTTAAATAATACAGATATAGAAAAAGAAATATTAAAAATAGAAGCAGAAAATATAAATCAAGCTGGTGGTAGACATGGAATATAAAATATTAAACATTTAATAATTCAAACATCATATCTACTTTTTCATCTGGATAGAGTCGTTTATCGAGAAAATCATCAGATGAATAGTATGAAAATTCATTTTGATCATAAATAGTTGTAGTACTAACTAGAATTTCCTTTTCTTCATTTTCTTCTTCATCGTCATTTATTTTAACCGTAATAAATTGACCATTATTAATTTTTGTCATTAATTCATTTCTTAATTCCATATCTACACCTCGTAATATATACCAACCTACATCTTGTTCTAGTTCTTCGATTGGTTTAAATATTAGAAATCTACTACTTTCATTAAAGACGTTAAATGATTTTAAACTTAAATTTAAAAGAGTTCCATAGATTTTTTGAATAGTTTCTGATTGAATTCTATTAATAATAGAAGTTTCATCTTTGATTAAATTATAATTAACTATGTCTAGACCAACTATATTGAGTTTTTTGAAAGAGTTTAACATAAGATAGAGTTCATCTAGATTTAATCCATGTAATTTATCAGTATTACTATTTAATGTAAAATCATATCTAAATGATAGTGGTGAGATTGCTTGTGAAAGAATTTCTAAATCAAATACTATGTGTACAGGTTCATCTGTAAATTTATTTTCTAAGAATTGTAGAGTTTTCTTTAGTTTTTCTCCTTTGATTGAATCATAACTGTAAAATGAATTTGATTCTAATTTAAGTTTATCTGTTAGAAGATCTTCATCGTTGATTCCAAAGAATGTAAATTGTGATAGATCTAGTAATAGATTATGTTTTGTAATAGTTTGACTAAACCCACATGCATTAGATATAATACAAGACGAGAGTTCTTTTAATGTCCAGTTTTTAACTGGTTCTATGTCTGGTTTTGATGAAATATAAATGATATTTAAAGATGATTTAAACTGTGGATGGTCTCCAGGAAGATTAACATTTTTTTGTCTAAACATATATCTTTCACTTAATGCAGGAATACTCACTAAACTTGCTGTTTTAGTTGAAGATATTGTTACGAGTATTTTGTCTGTAAAAGTTTTATATTTGTTATATAACTCATTATAAATATCTTTATTGTTCGTATCTAAGTTTAATACTGAATCAAACTTTGTTTTAACATAACCTTCACTTGAGAGTACTTCAAAAGGGGTTTTAATATTAATAAAGTAAGGTTCCATTTTATTACATATTAATTAGTTAATTATAATGTTAAATGTTTTTTAATCAATTTTTTATAAATTTTGAAATTGTAGATTGTTATACTTTCAAAGCGTCATTATAAAAAGAAAATATTGTTGTATGTATTACTTTTTTTATTCTTATAAGATTTATATTGCTTTGAAAGTATAACAAAATGCAAAAATAAAATTGCGTAAATTGCGTCGAATGTATATGAAACAACAATTTTAAAATAATATAACTTACATAGATATTTACTAGATCTTTGTACAAAGTTTACACTAGAATTATAACTATACACAATATATATTAATTAACTTTATCTGAACAATAGGGATTAGACAAGATCTTTGTACAAAGTTTACACTAGAATTATAACTATACACTAAATACATATTAATTAACTTTATCTGAACAATAGGGATTAGACAAGTTCTTACATAATATATACAATTTAAGTGTTTTTACTATAGTTTAGACGTTTAGATATAGTTATAATTAGTGTACACAAATATATATGAAATAAAAAGTATACATAAGATCTAAGTTGAATCTTTATCTGAACAATAGGAATTATGATATTTATTACAAAGTTGTTTATACTTATACATTTTATTTTATATAAAACACAATTTATCCTCTATATATACCGCCCAAGCGAAGTAAAGAGTAGACGAAGTGACTACTACAACTCTTGTGTAAAAAAATTTTTTAGACCAGTTTTTTTTCAAAAATTTCAAAAATTTTGCACAAAATAAAAATTTGATTTTTGAGGTTATAATACTTTTCAAAAAAATAAAATAAAAAATTTTAGAGAAAAAAATAAAAAAATATATTTTTCAAAAAAGTTTTTTTTACAAAAATGCAAAAAATGAAAAGTAATAGAATAACGCAATTTATATTTATCCAAATTTGTTTACTCTATCACTTTCGACGCAAAAAATTTTGGAAAATTGTTGTTGCTTGTTATACTTTCGACGCAAAATCAATTATCAAAAATGCGCTGAAAGTGATAGAGTAAACAACAATTTTCCAAAATTTTTTGCGTCGAAAGTACAACATGCAACAACTTCAAAAAATATATAAAATATATAAAAATATAACAAACAACAAAATACATTAAATTATATAAATATAATATAATATCATATAATATTATATGATACATAAATGCGAAGGATGTCAATATAATACAATACGTAAATCAGATTTTGATCGACATATTAAATCACAAAAACATAAGACTAAGATAAATGGAAATAATAATGATAAAATAAATAATAGGGAAGATAAGGTAGATATTATAATTATACAAAATGAAGAAGTATTAAAACAAAATGAAGAACTTAGGAAAGAAATACAAAAGTTAAAAGATGTTAATAACATTAATACAAATAAGATAGTTAAAGAAGCGAGAGCCATAAAGAAATCTATCTTAACTATTTTAAATACCAATTTTAGAGATAGTCCGTCGATAGATTATATTAATGAAGAAGATTTCAAGAAAGAATTAGAATTAGAATATAAATCAAAAATATCTGACAAAGATAATAGATTATTCATGAGAATATTTAATAATTATGAAAATAAAAAATTAATAAAAACTTTATCAGATATAATATTAAAATTTGTTAAGAAAACTGATCAGAAGACACAATCTGTATTCAATATAGATTCTGCTAGGGGGAATTATGCAACTAAGATAGAAGATTATTGGCATAACGATAAGAATGGTTTACAACTTAAAAAATACACTTTAGATGTAATTATTGGATATATGATTAAAGTTATGGAAGTATTTAGACAAAGATTATCTAATATGCATACAGAAAATAAGATATTACGTGATGTTAATGTAACAGACTATATAATGAAGTACCAATCAGTTTTATTTGAAGTAAATGCATATCTAACAAATTCTAATACACACAAAAAGATCATTTTACATATGTGTCCAGAACTAAGAATGGATCAACAGTTATTAGATTCGCTAGATAATGAATTATAAAAAGTATTTTATACTAATAAACAAAATTTAAAACATTTTCATAAAATTTTCATATTCTTCTTTAGTTTTATTCATATAATCCCATATAGTTAATGAATTATTATTAAATATTTTTTTTTCGTAATTAATTAATTGATTCATAAAATGAATATTAGGTTGAATTATATTTCTAATGTTTTTCACATGATTATATGCGGTAATTAAATTCATTTTATAATGATACATTAAATATGATATGACAAGAGATGCTGATCTACTCTTACCTTGTCTACAATGTATTAAAATATTTTTGTTCTTATCTTCATTAATAAAATTAAATACCTTTTCAAAATATATATTTAATTCTACATCTTTTGAATCTTCAATTTTAATATTTAAATAATCAATATTGTCGAAGTAATTTTCAATATCTAATGTAACATTAATTATTTTATGTATACAATTTTTAGTAATAAAATCAATTGATTTTGCATCATTCATGTCACCTAAAAATAAATTGTCAATTATATTCATTGTTATATACTATTTTATTATTTATATTCTTTTTTAATATAAATATTTTCAATTTTTATTATATATGGAGAGTAAATATTTAATGCAAAGTAAATATTTAAAATATAAAAATAAGTATTTAAATTTGCGTAAAAAAATAAAATATTTAGTTGGTGGTAATATTTTATTAAGAGTTGAAAATTCTAGGAGAATAATAGAAAGATTAGAAAGAATTGAATTAACAAAGTGTATAAATTCATTTAAAATAGAAGATAAAATTGGGAGTGAATTAATTGAAATAGAAAGAATTTTAGGTTCGGGTGTAAATGGAGAAGCCTTATCAATAATTTTAAAAGGACCTGAACCTATTACTGTTGCAGTTAAAACAATACCAATATCAAAAAATGATTATGATAATTTTACAAGATATAGAGATGGAATTGATGTTATTTCACCTTTAGCTGAAATAAAAGCTCTTGAAATATGTACACAATATGTATTTAATCAGAAATCACCACATTTTAATATAACATATAAACATTTATTATGTAATAATTGTAAATATGTAGATGAAAAAGTACAAAATCTATCTTTTAATGATGTCTTTTTGGAAACTTATAAAGAAAAATTAAATGAAATAAAAAAAGCTAATGCAATAAAAGAGGGTAATAGTATAAAAAGAGGTTATAAAATTAAGGATATTCAACAATTTAATAATATTGATGAACATATAATTGATCAATATTGTATTTATATCTTTAATGAAAAGGCAGATGGTGATATGTCAAATTTAATAAATGATACATTGTCATTTAATAATTTAAAAATTTATTTGTTTCAAATATTTAGTGCATTAAATTTATGTTATATTGAAGATGAAATGAGTCATCATGATCTACATAGTAAAAATATATTATATGTAAATGATGAATATAATGATGTAGATCATGATTTATATAATATTATTATTGAAACAGATGATAAATCAAATAGAGAGACTATTCCTGTTAAATTACCTCTAAATGGAAAAATGTTAAGAATATGGGATTTTGGAAAAGTAAATGTTCAAAATAGAATACATATAATTAAAAGTAGTTATTTTAGAGAAAATAAAAGAGAGAGATTTAGTAAAGATGTTGAAAAATTTTTAGGGAATGGAGAAGGAGGATTACTAGATAATCAATATATTAATAGTAATAGAGAATTTCGTGAATTTATTGAAGCAATAAGGCAAAAATATATAGAAAATGGATATTATAATTTAATGAAATATTTAATTGAAAAAATTAATGAAATAAATGTAACATGTGTTACAGAAAGAAATAAATATAATTTTTTATAAAGCTATTCATATAGTTTAATTTACTCTATCATAAACATACCATTTAATGGTATATTTTTGGTATGTTTGTCTCATAGAAGTGACAACTTTATTTAATGAAAAGTACCAGTTAATACATAATTAAAGTAATGTGTTAGTGTTGTATGATGATTTACTTCATGATTTTCATTTGATTGTTGTACTTCTGGTTCAGGTTCAACTGGTACTTCTGGTTCAGGTTCAACTGGTGCTTCTGGTTCAGGTTCAACTGGTACTTCAGGTTCAGGTTCAACTTGTGCTTCTGGTTCAGGTTCAACAGGTGTTTCTGGTTCAGGTTCAACTGGTGCTTCTGGTTCAGGTTCAACTGGTGCTTCTGGTTCAGGTTCAACTGGTGCTTCTGGTTCAGGTTCAACAGGTACTTCTACTTGTGGTTCTTCAGGTACTTCTACTTGTGGTTCTTCAGGTTGAACTGTTTCTTCTTGATTATCGCTCATATATATATTATGAATCAAATATTTTTTTATAATAAAATTTTAATTATTTCTCATATAGTGTTATATAATGTATCTAACAAGAGGTGAAATAACTATTATAATAATTGCAATAATTTTAATTATCTTTTATATTTTTAATGTTAAAAAATGGGAAAGTAACGAAACAGAAGATATATTATCCGATGAGTATATTGAAGATATGGGTAATTTAAATAGCAATAAATTAGTTATGAAAATGACATCAACTGATGATGGTTATACTAATTTAAAAAGAATAATAGATATTAACTATTATTCTGTTTTAAATAAATCTAATATAGAATTATGGGTTCCATTTTTTTCCTGGGATATAACAGTTGATAACAATGATATAAATAAAATTAAAACATTTTCAGATCCAGAAAATATCTTTATACAAATATTATATCCAAAAATCTTTGTAAAATCGTTTGATTTAATTAACAAGTTAGATAAATTAAAATTATACTTTACACAAAATAAAATAATACAAGATTCATTTGATATATATATTAACTATATCAAAGAATATAACATAAATTATATGAATATGAAATTTAATTTAATAAATAAAGAAACTTTATTAGAAATGAAAAAGAAAGAAGATAAAGTTATACAAATACATAATTTATTATTAAATTCTCTTAGATAGTTTTTAAACAGTTTTTATGTCTAGTTCCACTTTTAGTGTTTGATAATTAATTATATTTTTTTCTATCTTTTCAATTTGTATTAATATATTAGATAATTCCTCAATAGATTTATTATTTATATTATCATCATTTAATGTTTTTATTAAATTTGAATAGACATTAATTTCATTATCTATGTCAAAATCTGATTCAAAATCGTTAAAATCTGATGATTCATCACTATGTGAATTATTATCATCAGATAATAATTTATTAATATCTATTTCCAACTTAATTGCATTTTTTTTAATTTGTTTAATCTCTTTAATATATAAACTTGGATTTGATTTTTCAAGAGATTCTAGTTCTTTTTCTAATTTTAATACTTTGTCTTCCATTTAACTTTATATTATTGTTAATTGTTTATATCAATATCAATAATAGTAGCAGGTTTTACTAAATATTTTTTCCCTTTTATTATTAAATAAAAATCATAACCGATATCATCAATTGTTTCAATTGTTTTTTCTGTTTCTGGATCTATTATCATACAATAACCCTCATACAACATTTTATCTTTTTCTTCAATAAAATGAATCTTGTCTTTTAAATATTTTATTTTTGTTTTTAAATCATAGTACTTATATTTAATAGAATTTTTAATCTTGTTTTTACAACTCGAAATATCATTTAATATCGGTTCAAATATATTAAATTTTTTAATTCTATTTAATTTTGCATTAATAGAATCTATTCTTTTGATTAAATTGTTTTTAATCTTATTTTTAATAAAATCACCTTCATTTAATATATTATATTTGTTAGAATGTAAAGTAGATATATATTGTGCTCCAATTGATGGTGTTGGTGCTCTATAATCCGCAACATAATCACTTAACATAGTATCTGTCTCATGACCGACTGCACTAATAGTATATATTTTTGATTCATGAATTGCATTAACTACTTCTGCTGAAGAGAATTGAAAAAGATCCTCAAAAGAACCTCCACCTCTAGTAATTAACAATAAATCGACCTTCTTTTTATATTTATCATTAAATAATTTAATAGAATCGCTAATAGATTTACCTGCAGACATACCTTGAACCATACAATCTTTCAAAAAGATTTTTCCTTTGAAATTATTCTCTTTTAAAACATACAATATATCTCGTAATGCCGCTCCGTCCGCACTTGTAATAATGCCAATACTTTCAACTGATTCAGGTAGAATCTTTTTTGTTTCTTTATCAAAATATCCTTTTTGTTCAAAATCTTTTTTGAAATCTAAATATTTTTTAAATAAATCACCTAACCCTTTTTTCTCGATTGAATGAGCAATTAAGTTTACTCTATTTGTTTTTTTATAATAATTAATTTTACCTGAAATAATTATTTCATCACCGTTTTCAAAATCATTTGGATTACTCCAAGATATTATATCAATACTTGAATCTTTATCTTTTATCGTTGCATAAATATTACCACCTCTTTTTGAATAACCACTTAATTCACCCTTAATCTTATACGTTTCAGAAAAGCAAACTTTATTACCAATTAAATTTGAGATATCTTTGACAGATAATATATTATCACTCATTAAAAAGTTTATTAAGGTATTAAATCAATTTATTTTTAAATATTTCATCGATTTTATTTTTTAATTTTTCAGTTAAATATAAAGAATTTAATTGTATTTTATCATCATTATTTATTTTTTCATAAAAAGTTTGTAATAATATATCAAAACTATTCTCAAAAGCTTTAAATATACCTTCTTTCTCAATCTTAGTAAATAATATATCACAATCTAATAAATCAAATTTCTCATTAATATATTTAGTTATGTTTTCATTAAATTTAATTTTATTTAATTCTTTCTTTAATTTACTTTTATCTGATATTCTAAATATAATGTCTAAATAATATTTAATAAGAGTTTCATCTAAAGATTCTAATTTTTCAGTCTCTTCAAAAATATTCATTATATCAGAAAAAAATAAAGTTTTAAATGAATTAAAAATAATACCAATATCAGAAGGACAGTAATTTGGTAATTTTTCATATCTATTTTTAAGTTTTATTTCATCATAAAATATATTTATTAAAACATATTCTTTTACTAATTCACAATAAATAACAGTTTTAGAATATCTAGTTTTAATATAAAATGAATTTGAATTTGATTTTGTATAATTATTTAAAATTCTAATTTGATCATCATATATAATTAAATTATTTCGAACAGATTTATTTAAATCTCTTAAACTATCACATATGTGTTTTTCAGTAAAATTATGTAAATAGATAAAACTAATAAACTCATTAAATGTCATTTTATTTAGGTCTACAACAAATTTAAATGTATTTGAATTTGATATATTATCTTTATTTTTTAAAAAATAATTTTGGAAAGTATCAATATCACTTATTTCTTTTATTTTGTACCAACTTCTAGTTGGTGAAAAAGGTATTCCACATAAATAAATATTGTTATTTGTTTCTAACCAAATATCGTTTGAATCAATTTTACCAATATATTTGATATTTTCTGTCAAATTAATATTTGTGATATTATCATATCTATTATTTGGTAATCTAGTAAAATCAATAAATCTATCCTTATAAAAAAGCTTAATATCTTCTATTGTTATATTTTTATTTTTTGTATTAGAGGGGCTAATATTATCATCCATTTAAATAATTAATATGTTTAATTATTTAAATAATAAAAAAATTATTCATAAATTGGCATGTCAGTATCAGTATCTACTTTGTCAGATGATTTTGATGTTTTATCAGATTTTGATGGTTTCTTTTCTTCTTTCTTCTCAACTACTTTCTTCTCAACTACTTTCTTTTCTTCTTCTTTCTTTTCTGATTTTTTACTTTTATCTTTTGATTTTTTCTTTTTATCTGAAGATTCAGTTGAACTTGATGAACTAGATGAACTTGAGCTAGAGCTTGATGTTGTTGAATCATCTTTTACAACTTCTTTTTTCTTTAATCTTGTTTGTGCTGTTTGTGTTGGTGGTACTTCTTGTAAACGTTGGGTTTGCATTTGAGCTTGCATTTGAGCTGCTTGAGCATATTGCATTTGTTGTTGATGCATCATCATTTTTTGTGCTTCTGCTCTTCTACGTTCTTCTAATTCTCTCATCATTCTTGTTTTTTCATCGGCAGTATAAGATGGTTTATCTTCATCTTCTTTATCATCTTTTTCAGCAACTACTGTAGGTGCCAAAAATTTTGCTAGGGCGCATGCAATTAAAAAGTCAGCCCCCATTACATATAATATTTTACTCTTCAATTTATTCATTAAATCATTACGTTCTTCTAAATGTAAATAATAATGAACACAAATATATATTAAACTACCTAAAATAAAAATCTTTAAAAATTTTCTATTTGTAGTATCAGAATAAACAAGTGGGATTCTTGTTGAAATTATGTAGAACATTTTATAAATTTTATAAATATTTTATAATTGAAAGAAAAACTCAATAATAAAAAATTATTTATTATTGAATTATATAAATTATTGTTCTATACCTAAATATTTATCTAACATAGATGGGTCATTTTCTACGTCTTTTATATTTAAAACCTTTGTTGGTATATCATATTTTTCAACGGCATTATATTTCTTTCTTCTTTCTTCTTGTCTTATATCTAAAGCTACTTTAAATAATGGGTTAAGATTATTTGTTTTATAAATATTTCTCAAAAAAGTCGCGGTCTTATTTACGCTTGTAAGAGCAGGTAAATGTTTTCCGTCTTTTAATTCAGTGAAAAAACTTTTACGTCTTTCAACTTCGCTACCAATATAATCCATGAATTCATCTTCACTCATCGTATCCATTTTACTAAGTATTTCTGGGTCGCTTACAGTTGCGTTTTCTACTAGTTCTAATATTTTATCAAAATTTTCAATAACTTCATCATCACAATATAATTTTAATATAAATTCACCATATACTCTAGCATTTGGAACTTTTTTAGGGTCTTCTAATATTTTTTTTGATTCTTCTGATAATTGAAATCCAATAAAAATATCAAATAAGAAACCATCAACTAAAGTTTTTGAATAGGCTATACTTATTGAATATACTGGTAAGAAATCATTTTTAAAAATATAATCACCAATAATATTATTTTTGTAAATACAACCAGTAATATTATAATTATCAATATTTGCAATTAAATCAACATTCTTCCCATGTAATAATTGTACTTGTTCAGGGGTATCTATATCAATAACTTCATCACCTAATTTTTGTGATGGGTCTTTATAACCTACTAATTTTACTTCACAAACATTTTGGTCATATACTGGTTTTAATCTAAATACTGGTGTAGTTTCTTCGTGCTTACGTTGCATATTAAAATAATATATTTAAATATTATTTAAATAATAATTAAACGAATTTAAAATTAAATAAATTTATCAACAATTTCTTTTGATTTATTAGGTATTAAAGAAACTATTTTTACATCATTTTTTCCACTCATTATAAATAATTCATAATAAAACATATTTCGATGCGAGGTAAAACTCAAAGTAGAATCTTTAGATATCTGTACTTGTTTGTCAAAAAATGTAATATAATGGTCACCTTTTTTATTTATTGTATTAATTCTAAATCCATATAATAGAGCAGCAATAATTTTAGAATCTAAAGGTGTTTCATATGGTATATCATCTGGAAATAATTCTAATATAGTTTCATTTGATTCTCTTAAACCGTCTTTTATTCTGTAAAACACTCTTTTAAAATTTGCATTAATCTTGTTTAAAACTTCTTGATCTAGAAAATAATCATATAAGAAATCTTTTATTTTATCTTTATTATCCGTTTCTAATTTTTCATTATATTTTTCCATAATCTTATAAATTGTCATAAAATCTCCATATTTATGAGATATTTTATCTTTTGCATCTTTGAATTTATTAAATAAAAACTTTTGTTTTTGTTCATCATCAAATTTAGGTACTCTAAATAAATCATTTAAATTACTTTTTATAGTTTCAATACCTATTAAAACTAATAAAACTTCTCTAAAACATTTTAATTTGTATGCTAAAATCAAAGATAAACCAGATTGTAAATCAAGTTGTAAATCAGATATTAATAAACCTAATTTATTTAATTTACCTTTTTCTAAAACATTTAATAGTTCCATGTTTTTAACAGCGGATCTAATATACGCTTCTCTTGGAGGTTCTATTAATTTTGATAAGACACCTAATAAACCGTTAATATCTTTATCTTTTGTTTCTCCTATGAGTTTTAAACATTCATTTGTAATATCACTTGTTCTAATAGATGGTTCTGGGAATTTTTTCATAATATTTTCAAATTCTGATTTTGTATATAAATGATAACAAGTCCCACTTTCTGTACGACCAGCCCTCCCCATTCTTTGTTTAGCTTGAGCTTGTGTAATTAATTTCTTTTCTAAAACTTTAGCACGACTTTCTGGGTCATCATATGAAAATAGTTCAAAACCTGCATCTATTACATATTTAATACCATCTACTGTTAAAGATGATTCTGCAACATTAGTAGAGATTAAAATTCTTCTATCATTTGTTTCTTTATTTTGTACTTGATCTTGTAATTTCATATCCATTCCAGAATATATAGCAATAGAAGTAGTCTGGGGATATAATTTTAATAAAGCATCTCTGACTTCCATTGTTTCATTAATACTAGTTACAAAAAATAAGATATCATTAATTTTTGTCTTAGTATATTTCTCTTTATCTTTTTCATATTCTACCGTTAATTTTTTAATTATATTCATACCCCGTTCAATATATTTATCTGAATTAGAGAATTCTTCTGAGAATATA
>JACCDO010865655.1_pt1 | contig 23644 bp, 42 predicted proteins | sample 7446101 | NCBI WGS metagenome assembly JACCDO01 (sample SAMN15323440, study PRJNA562643) | freshwater metagenome | isolation source: river surface water | place: USA:Blue River Watershed | collected 2017-08-16
ACATGGCTGCTGCTTATGCCAGGGCAAAGCTTCGTGAGCCTGTATTGGCACACACCCTCGCTGGAAAGTCACGTGATGATGAGTTCAACATCGTCAACGCATTCGGTGACTACTTAGAGAAAGACATTATCAACGGTGTCGAGGACGGTGATCAAACTTCCATCAAGCTGATCAAGAAGATCGAGGACATGATCGAGGACAGCGGGTTGGGATTTGTCAGGAAGAAGGCAGATAAGAAGAAAAAGGGTGAGCCTGTAAGTGAAGCTGCAATCCTGCGCAGTATAATCAGGCGTGCACTTCGCTGACCTAGGAGAAACTCATGAGCTTTGCGTTTAAACTGCCTTTTCGAGAGGAAGGTCTCCCAATCAAAGTTGAGCAGAGCACATGGGCACACGTTGACGACGGTCGCAAGATCCGTAAGACATACGAGTTCACACGCTTTAAGCCCTTTCACTCCTTTGTGTCAGAGCTTTTGGTTAAAGCACGGACGATGCAGCACGATCCTGAGCTACAGATTATGGGTATGAAGATCATGGTCACGCTTCAGACACACGTCATAGATGACGTGTCAGAGCTTGATCTTGAGCTGTCAAGGTTCTGCGATGCGCTCTATGAGGATGTGAAGGGATACTACAGGATGGAGACGCTGCGCAATGATCTTAATGAGTGATGATCTTACAGATCGAATCATCATCGAGCACGACGAGGAACAGACATCAGATCCTAGCACAGCATCTGTCACCTTCTATCACGGTGCCGATGTGATAGGGTCGTGTCCAATCAGGCGTATGCAGTTCTCTGCTGATTGCATCTCATTTACATTTGCTTGCGTGCCCTCGCTAGCAGTGACTTTGGGGACAAAGGCAGACGTGAGGTGCATCTTAACAGCAGGTCAACACATGCTCGACTACGACCTCCGCAACCCAGATGTAACATGGGATAGTAGGGAAGGAAAGCAGGACTGCACGATAATTAGTAAGATAGATAAGATTAGGAGTAACCAATGAGCAAGGACTTTGACTTTGACAAGTTCATGCAGGACATCGTCGTCAGAGAGCAGACCCAAGCCGACCGCGTGGTCGATTGGCAGCGTGATCAGGATCAGCACCCAGCACGCATCTACAATCGACTTTACCGTGAGCTTCCACAGAATCGCACTCGGTGGAGTCGCTGATGAGCACAGTCAAGATCAAGAACGCTAATCAGCTCGCACAGTTCCTCCGTGTCCTCGCCGAGGAGAGCGTCAATGCCGCTGTCGTCGATGTCGATGCTGAGCGCTCACACCAGAAGAAGGTAGCAAATGCTGCCAAGCGTGATCTGGGGCGCTTCATGCGCGAACAGGAGACAGATCCTGCAGCAGCACCTGCACCCGAACCTCCTCCCACTGACCTCGCCACAGAGCCTGCGCCCGACACGAAGGCAAAGCCGCCTGCTGCGCCCACACCTGCAGCAGCTGCACCCGGTGATCAGGATCCTCTCGAGCCCTCGTTCGACGCAATGACTCGTGCGATCCTCGACCTCCGCAGCGGCAAATCTGTCAAGGACAGCGCGATCGAGACTGAGCTTGAGGCCTACTACGACCGCCTCCAGGACGCTGAACGTTACGCGATGATCATCTTCCTCCGTGCTCTATCAGGAATCGTCACCGGCAAGATGACAGGTGCACAGGCAGCTGAGCCCGGCGACGAACCCCACGGCATCTCCATCACCCGAGCCGGCGAGGAGGAAGGTTCGGCCCCACCCGCGCCTGAAGCACCTGCACCCGAAGCTCCTCCCGAAGGAGCAGCTCCTGGTCCTGGAGCACCACCCGAGGAAGCGCCCCCACCCGCAGGACCCATCCAGGTAGGCTCACCCATGACGGAAGCTTTCCGCGATCGGATCCGTCAGCTGATCCGGTCCAATAGGTAACGCAGTGCCCCGGCGCCCGGACCACTACGGGTCGATCAAGTACCTCGAGGAGATGGATAAGATCCTCCGAGACTTGGACGAGCTGCGCCACTGCATGGGGCGGGACGAGCGGAAGGAACGGTACACTGTGTCGAGAGCGATGGACAGCATCAGACACCTGCGTGGAAAAGCAAGGCGACATGGTGTAAGGATAGGATTAATTGCCGAGGACGACACATGAGAAGACGCAACATGAGCATCGTCGAGGAGGGAATTCTTCGTTCCCACATCAGGATGATGATACGCGAAGCTGAGGTCCCAAGATCTGAGATTATTAACCTTCGACCTGGATCCAGTGAAAAGCCTATTGGGACGCCAGGCGCGACAGCGCTTAAGATTGTGGGTGTCTTGCTAGCCACGTCGTGGTTATCATCTTATGTGTCTGCTGACTGCATGGCTGGTGTGTCAAATCTTGGTATGCCAATCCCAAATGCGTATGCTAAGTACCTGTTATATAAGGGAGCAAGCACACCCGGCGCGTCTGCCGCTGTGACCTCCGTCGCCCCGGACGCCAAGAAAACCCTCGTTGTCGATTGGTCAACTGGGCTATTAGAAGACATTAATGGTGACTCGAATGCTGATGACCCTTATCACGCCGGCCGCGGCCTGGTGGGTCTTTTTAGGTTGATCCGAAGCAACGTCGATGGAGGCAAACCAGGATCTATTTGGCCCAAGGACGCTGGGGAAATACAGCAAATTGTGGGAAATAATGAATCAGTGTTTGACTTCATTAATCCGAAAACGCAGTTTGAAAATCTTACTGTTTTTGTAGCTGAAATACTTAATAGACAGTGCAAAGGCGCCATCCAGAACGAGAGAGCTGCGCAGCTTATTAAAGAAAAGTTCAAAAAAAGAGAAGACTTCATCGCTTTCATAAAGACGTACAATCAGACAATGTACAAAGATTTCACTTCAATGGTTACAGACCACAAGAAGACGTTTGCGGAAGATAAATTTTCACCCACACCCAATGCAGAAAGCGCGATCAAGACAGCAGCTATAGAGTATACATCAGCTGATAATGCTATCTATTAATTTACAATATGATCAAGAGTGGTAAACTAGTCACATGAGCAACAATAAAAAGACAAATTGGTTACCAGAGATCGTTTACGAGGAGATGGAGGGCGGAGGCTCTTCTAAGATTCCATTCATCCACGTCCCTGATGACATCGAAGATCCACCCCTCCTCTTCATCTTCCTCACGAGAAAGACAGGCGAGGTTGAACCCGGCGCTGAGGGTGAGGAAGTGCCTGTCGTCGACATGACTCTCCACCAGTACGTCGACATGCAGCGTCTCCAGTCGAAGCTGTCATCTGAGGACTTCGACAAGGTCCGTGCCGCATTGGGTCTCGAGCCACGTGCTGACGCAGCAAGAAAGGGAAAGTCTCTGACGGACAACGTGCGGTCCAACGTGGAAAATTCTCGTCGAGGCTGATACATAATAGAAGAGGATCATGCCTATGTTCGATATCAACCGCATCTGCCAGCTCGCCGGCCTTGAGGCACCTGCTGGTTCCAACGTCATCCGCGAGGGACGCAGCCCTGCTGCTCGTAAGCTTGTCAATGAGTCAGCTAACCGGGACCTCGACGTCGTCTACGAGATCGACGACCGTGAGCTCATGGCCGAGGCAAAGCGTGCCGAGAAGAACCTCGTTGAGCACGACTTCCGCATGGCAGTCCGCGAGGAGATCGGCCAGATCCTCAATGGTCTTGAGCACGGCAGCCGCTGGATCTACGGCACGAAGGAGAACCAGCCACGCAACAGCCGCATGGGCCAGATCACGCGTGGCGGCCTCGGCATCGGTTTCAAGTAATCTAAACTCTGTTTGAACAAGTCTGACCGACTTCGTATGATGCAACTATGCAGAACTACGAAGTCGGTCAAATTGTCTATCTACTCGTCAAGGGCGAGATGAAGGTCATTCCCACTCGGGTGGTCGAGGCGATCACCCGGAAGACGCTTGAGGGAGTGGCAACTACCTACATGGTCCAGCTGCCGGACAAGGACAGGTCAGTCATGGATCTAACAGAGCTTGACGCTGAGCCCTACAACGACCTGAACAGAGTACGTGAGGTGATGCTGGAGCGAGTCACTGCGTCCATTGAGGGAACAATCAAACGCTCAGAAGCCCTGGCTCGTGCACTGATGGGCAGCCCACAGAGCGACGCCGCCTGACCCGTGCGCACTCACAGGGGTGTGGTATGATGGCTGCAGGAGATACGATGCGACACCTACTTCTCGACGGCTACAACCTCATGCACCGTGCACGCTTCGGCATGCGTAACGGGGACCACTACGTCATCTTCAACTTCTTCCGGTCGCTCCGCCCGCTGGTTGAGCAGTTCGCACCCTGCAAAGTGACGCTCTTCCTGGAGGGCGTCCCGCAGCACCGGATCAACTTGGACGGTGAGTACAAGGCAAACCGCGTTGCCGAACCGGGCACAAAGCAGCACGCTGAGCTTGCCGAGTTTCGCAAGCAGAAGCGGGTGATCCTCGAGCTCCTCCGGCACCTGCCTGTGGATCTTGTCAAGCACGACCACCTCGAGTGCGACGACGCAATCGGTAGCTGGGTGCAGGCTCACCGTGATGAGGATGAGTGTGTTGTCGTCTCGACCGACACCGACTTCATTCAGTTGTTGGGGCACCCAAACGTCAAGCTCTACAATCCTGTTCGGAAGGCTTTCGTCGACCCAGCACCACACGACTACGTCCTCTGGAAGGCACTCCGTGGCGACAAGACGGACAATATTCCTGGCCTTCCAGGCATCACCGACGGCAAGGCGACTAAGATCTGTGCCGACGAGCGCCTCCTAAAAAATCTACGGGATGACCCAGAGATGGCGCCGTTGCTCGAGCGCAACCTCACCTTGGTTGCCTTCAAGTACACACCCCTCGATGATCCTGGGTACAGCAGGGTGACACCGACAGTGGATTACGACGCACTCAAGCAGGCCTTCACAGATCTTGGGTTCTACTCTATCGTCAACACGACCTCTTGGCCCAAGTACTGCAAGACGTTCGACGCGGTATACAAGTAGCATGCGGTGATTACTTTTAGGGTATGAATCCACTACCCGACGATAAGCAGAAGTTACTGAGAGAGAACGGTCTAATGAGGGAAAACGAGGTTGCGTATGCAGCCGGCGACCTCTTAGTCGTTGAGAACGTCATCACCCGTGAACGACGGACACTGCAAGTTGCAACTGTCCAGCCACTCTTCGAGAGCTCCAAGCGCCTGTTGAGAGGTTGAGATGGAAGAGACAGACAAGTTGGTCGTCTTTGATGCAGCTGCTCGTGAGAAGCTACTCGCGGGTGTTAATACTTTGGCTGACGCTGTTCGTGTAACGATGGGTCCGCGAGGACGCAACGTCCTGATCGAGCAGCGCGGTCAGCACCCGATCGTCACCAAGGACGGTGTCACTGTCGCGAAGTCGATCAATCTTCGCGACAAGCTGCAGAACTTGGGTGCGCAGATGATCAAGGAGGCAGCATCTCGCAGTGCTGACGAAGCAGGTGATGGGACAACCACCGCGACTGTCCTCACTCAGGCGATCTTCAGTGAAGGTCTAAAGCTGGTCCTCAGCGGTTTCCCAGCTACAGACCTGAAGGCTGGCATCGACCAAGCAGTTGATGAGATCATCAGCAGGATTGATGACGTTGCAGTTCCTGCAGGAAGCCCGGAGGTCCTCCGCCGTGTTGCAGTAATCTCAGCGAACGGTGAGGAGAGTTTGGGTGAGCTGATCGAGAGCGCGATCCGAACAGTGGGTGAGGACGGTGTTGTCACTGTCGAGGAAGCAAAGGGCTACAGCAGCAGCTTGACAGTCGTGGATGGGACGCGGATCGATCGCGGTTACACGTCACCCTACTTTGTCACTGACCAGGACAAGATGGTCTGTGAGATGGACAGGCCCGCAGTCCTCCTACTGAACCGCAGGATTGAGTCTATCAAGGACATTGTGGGTCTGCTGGAGAAGAGCCTGGCAGCAAAGCGCCCACTCCTCATCGTTGCTGACGACATCGACGGTGAGGCGATGCAGACGCTTGTCCTCAACCGAGTTCGCGGTTCTCTGAATGTCTGTGCTATCCGCGCGCCCGGTGCGGGAGCAGGTCGTTATGATCAGATGCAGGACCTCGCGGTGCTACTGAGCACACGGGTCTTCTCTGCAGCAGACACTGATGAGCTGTCAAAGCTGCAGCTAACTGACCTTGGAACTTGCACACGTGCCCTAATCGGTCGCACTGAGACAGTCCTAGTGGGTGCTAATGCCGACCGTGACCGTGTAGGCGAAAGACTCGAGGAGATCAGGAAGCAGTACGCTGAAGCAGTTGATGAGGGTGAGCGCCTACAGACAAAGCAACGCCTCGCCCGTCTCTCAGGCGGTGTGGCAATCCTGCGCGTCGGAGGGGCGACTGAGGCTGAGCTGAAGGAGCGCAAGGATCGTGCTGATGATGCACTCCACGCAGTCCAAGCAGCGATGAAGGAGGGTGTTGTCCCAGGTGGCGGAACGACTCTCATGAGAGCAGCGGCAGCAGTTCCATTTCCAGAAGGTGATTTTACTCCCGTCCGCGCAGGTTACCAGGTTGTCAAGACAGCTTGCCTCGCACCCTTCAGGCAGATCGTCACTAACAGCGGCGGAACGCCAGAGATCGTGCAGAATGCTCTCAACACGATGAGCAGCACTCACGTCTATGATGCCTTCCGAGGCACATACGGCGACATGCTTGAACTTGGCATCGTCGATCCAGCACGAGTCGTCAAGTGTGCGCTCCGGAACGCAGCTTCAGCAGCAGGCATGATGCTCACGGTTGGATGTGCGCTGGTTGAGGATGATTCTTCCACAGCAGGATAAGTATTAAGTGGAGTCATCCAATGCGCCTGATCAATGAGGAAAACAAGCATCTTGCATCGAAGATGATCAAGGTGACGCTGTCCGTCAAGATGAATCAGGACGCGCACGTTCCTGACACGATGACACGCATCCGCGTTCTTCCCACAGTGGCAGTCGTCGGTCAATCAGACCGTGTAGAGCGTTCATCAGCAGGTGGAACGGTGATGGACGTCTACGTCAAGTTCCTGCCAAATCCTGGCAGCTTGTTCTACAACCTGATGAACCTGTGCAAGTTGATCAAGTCACTGCCCGAAGTTCGAGTCGTCCGCGTCGTCGCTGTTGGCAATCGTCCAGTGATCTTCAAGGGACGACCAATCGTTATATGATGAACATCGTCGCAGGATATCAGACAGATCTAGAAATGGCTCTGAACTGGCTTCGTCTAAAGAAAGTAATCACAGACGTCAGCGAGCAAAGGAAACAAGGCAACTTGTACATTGCCACGATCAGGTCTAAGATGAATAGGTCTGAGGTGCAAAAGGTTCTCACTGATCGCTTTGGACACTACGTCAAGGTCGCACCATAAGGTGCATTAACATCAACAACAAGCTAATATCAAGAGAAGTTAGAAGATGAACATTGGAACAAGCGACGACCTCGCTCGTATGGAAACTATTGACCTCGAGCGGCTCCAGGCGATTCTAAAGGATCGCATCAACCAGACCCGCCGTCGTAAGGAGAGTAGCATCCCACTTGAGATCGACCTCACTTACGTCCAGCGTGAGCTTACTGATCGTGCAAAGCGTGCTGAGTGGTTCGCCCAGCATAATGTTGCAAAAAGTGAGCAAGAGTAGTTTTCACCGTCAAAACGGTGTTTAAATCAAACGCAGGAGGAAATAACGTGGCATATTCATTCTATAAGCAACTGGCATACGACTACGACATCGCACGTGCTAATATCCTAAGCAATGACAAGGGTATGACGATTGAGCTTGAAGCACCCGGGTTCAGCCGTAGTGACATCACTGTTGAGTCTAAGGGCTCAACACTGACAGTAACTGCAAAGCGCTCTGATGCACCCGAGGAGAAGTATCGGATTCAGGAGTTCAATACACGATCCTTGACGCGCTCATGGACACTTCCAAAGTCCATCGACGTTGATAAGATCGTAGCAGCTTACGATGCAGGTATCCTCACTCTGACGATGCCATATCGCACCGATTCAGTCTTCGAGACACGTCGCATCGAGATCGGCTGATCTCACTCTAAGGGCGCCCTTCTATGGGCGCCCTTTTTGTTCTCGTGCGGGCGCAGCGAAACGTGGTACAATAGAGACAGGAGGCAAGGAAGCAAAGATGAATGACTCACTCGACCAATACTTCAAGCAGATCGCAACTGGCAAGCTTCTCACACACCAACAGGAGATTGAGCTCTCACAGCGAATCGAAGCAGGTGACAGCAACGCACGTCGGATCATGATCGAGTCCAACCTTCGCCTGGCGATCTCAATCGCTAAGAAGTACCAGCGGAGCGGCTGCAACCTGGAGGATCTCATCCAGGAGTCGAACGTGGGCCTGATCAAGGCGGTTGATCGGTTCGACTGGCGCCGAGGTTTCAAGTTCAGCACCTACGCGTCCTGGTGGATCAAGCAGGCAGTCCGTCGTCACGTGACTGACTCGATGTCTGACGTTCGGATGCCTTCACACGCTGTGTCTCTGGCATACAAGATCTCCAACTTCATTCGTGATTATGAAGAGGAGTTCAACAACAAGCCTAGCAATGCTGAGATTGCAGAGATGTTGGGTGTCACCGAGGATGCAGTTACAGAGTCGCTCTACAACACTGGACTCACTTCGACGATCTCGCTCGATACACCTGTCTCTGATGACTCTGACCGCACCCTGATGGAGACGATCGTTGATGATCGGGGAACGCACATCGATGAACTTCTTGACCGCGCCCGGGTCTTCGACATCGTCAAACGCTGCATGCACCTCTTGTCACCGCGCGAGGAGCAAGTTCTTCGGCTCCGCTTCGGCATCACTGACCTCGATGATCTCGACAACTATCCCAACGCCCTTCAGGCCTAATAGGAGCTAATAACACATGGCAATGCCCACTGGTCACAAGTCTGAGAATGGTTATTCCACTGTCGCCGAGATCGAAGGTGGTCTTGGTTACCGAGAGATCGCTGAAGCGATGTCTGCTCGGGGTCACAAGATGAACCACTCCACCGCACGAAACGTTCTCGTCTCGGCACTGTCGAAGCTCGCTGGCGGAGTCTGCACTGCATACGGTGCAGCACCAGATGAGGCGCAAGTGAAGCGCATCGCATCTGACCCGCGTTTCCAGTCGGGCCTGTATGAGATCCTCAATAAGTAGTCTCGAGGAGATAGCATGTCCATCACACTAAAATTCTTCATGATCAAACGCGGCTTCACACATGAGAAGCTGGCGTCTAAAGCGGGCGCACAAACTGTTGATGACGTATTGAGTTACGTTAGAGGCCTTGGAGTTGCACCCACAGAAAATGACGTCGCTGAGCTCGAAGGTTTCTTTGCAACCAAGACACGTGTCCTAGAGGCACCTGCAGAAGTTATCGAAGAAGTTGCATCTGCCGCCCCCGCTGAAGAGCAGGTCAAGCCCAAGCGCAAGAAGAAGGCAGCACATGTTTAGCGGCTGGTACGACGACGAGCAGAAGGCCTCCTTCATTCAGGTGGGACGCACGGTGTTCATGGTCACCGCCGAGGAGTTCATGGACTTCTACGACATGATCGGTGAATTGCAGCAGGACATGCTGGAGGATCCCGAGCTTGAACTCGGAACTGTGACAGACGAAGACGGCAATGAGTACCAAGAATTTGTAATTAAGAAGAAAGACGAAGATTATAGCTAAAGGAGAACAAATAAAAATGACTAAGGAAATCGTTCAAGAACTCATCGAGAAGATCACAAACATCGACAATGAGATTAAGCTCCTCCAGGAGGATCGCAAGGAGCTCCTCGAGGAGTACAAGGACAAGCTCGACATCAAGGCATTCAAGGCTGCGATGCGAATCATCAAGCTTCGAGAGAACGTTGATAGCTCTGAGCTTGACACGATCCTCGATGCACTGGAAAACAAGTAATGAGTGACACGATTCGTGTGACAAAGGTCGGCCACGACCGTGTAGTTAATCAGATCAATGATCTCAAGCGTGAGCACAATCAAGCGACGCAAGAGATGGCTGAGGCGCTCGAGGGTAAAAGCGTAGAGGAGAACGATGAGTACCTCCTTGCGAAGGTTCGAATGAATCAGCTTGAGACCAAGATTAGCTCTCTCTCTGCAGAACTTAATCGATTCGAGATTGTTGAGCAGATCGACTTCACAGGCGTCGTTGACTTTGGGACTAGAGTAAATGTCACCAACCTCGACACGAACCAGACAAAGGACTACATCCTACTCAGTGAGTACGACTCGAATGTAAAGATGGGTATCATCAGCATTGACTCACCTATTGGAATAGGCCTAGCTGGTCGCCGCGCCGGTGACTCGATTGAGATTGAGATGCCCAATGGATCTGTCGTCCCTTACGAGGTGAACAGTGTCGGTGTCAGCCACTTTGTCACTACATCGAACTCAAACACGTAGACAGCGCTACGATCTGAAGTCCAAGGCGGCGCAGCGGAGTAACATCTCTGTCTGCGCCGTCAACTTTGGATGTGATGAAAATTTAGGTTATCTGATCAGAGCTGCAGCTTGCTTTGGTGTCGATACTGTACACGTGATTGGAAATGTTCCAGATCGCAAGTATCTCGTGCCTGTGTCGGGTAGCCTGATAGACTACGTCACGATCGTGCAGCACAGCAACCCACACGACTTTCTCGAGATGATGCGACAGCAAAATGTGTCTGTTGTCTCAGCAGAATTAGCTGACAGCGCCGTCTCAATTCACAGCTACGAGTTCGACGCTACGCGCGAAGTCTGCATCGCTGTGGGCAATGAGCACAGTGGTGTTCCCTCTGAGATCCTGCACAACAGCGACGTCGTCTACATTCCAATGCCCGGTGTTGGGTTCTGCTTGAACACTGCACAGACCGCAAATATAATGCTCTTCGAGTTCAACCGCCAACAAAATGTGAGGAAGGCAAGTGAACATCTTTGTGCTGGATAAGGATCCTCGTCGTGCCGCTGAGTATCACTGCGACAAGCACGCCGTCAAGATGATACTCGAGAGTGCACAGATGCTGTGCACAGCGCACTGGCTCGGTTGGGCCCGCCTACTCAAGGCACCACCCATGAAGTCAAAGCAGCTTCAGCAGTGGCTCTATGACAATGTGTCCAAGGATCTCCAGCCGCCCTGGAAGATGACGCATGTCAATCACCCCTGTACGCAGTGGACACAGCAGGTGTGGGGCAACTACTTCTGGCACAGTCGATTGGGCCTTGCGCTCTGCGACGTCTACACAGAGCGCTATGGTAAGGTGCACAAGTCACATGAAGTGCACCGTTGGCTGAATCGACACATTCCTCCCACATTCGCGGCAACTGTGGAGAATCCAGTCGGTACGACGCAGTTTGCTGTCTGCATGCCCGATGAGTGTAAAGTGCCTGACGACCCAGTTGAATCCTACCGCAGCTACTACCGCATGCACAAGGTAAAAATGGCTCGATGGGCATATAGCGAAAAACCCGTCTGGTTCAACCAGACCAAGCAGGAGACACTTTGAGCACAATTAATGTAGATACATGGGTCGAGTACTTTCCTTTCAAGGCACCTCGAGCAGAGCAGGTCGACGCGATTAATTTCATCCTCCGATCATTTCTCGAGGAAGGAAAGCGCTTCGTCATTGCTGACCTGGGCACTGGTGTGGGAAAGTCGGCAATTGCGGTGACAGTCGCGAGGTACCTGAATGCTCATTCACCGCCTGTTGGACCGGACGACGCTGCACCAGGCGCGTGGTTCATGACAACTCAGAAGATCCTCCAGGAGCAGTACTGCGAAGACTTCGGAGCCCCATTGGGTGCCATGCGGTCGATCCGCTCTGCAACTAACTACACCTGTGACTTTCTCAAGAAGCACAACTGCAGTGAGGGCCAGCAGATGCTCCGCGGTGCAGACAAGAGCTCAAAGTTCTGGAAGGCGTGCATGTTCAGCTGCCGCTACAAGCAGGAGCGGAAGGCATTCCTTGAAGCACCCGAGTCGGTGACCAACTTCTCCTACGCCCTGACAGCAGCAAACTACGGCGACAAGATCCTAAAGCGGAACTTGCTCGTCCTCGACGAGTGTCACAACACTGAGACAGAGCTGGCGAAGTTCATCGAGATCTCGATCTCTGAGAAGGCAGCGAGCGCCGTGGGTCTTGATTGGCCCGACCTGAGCACTTACTTGCAGACTGTAAAGTGGATCCGCGACACGTATGTTCCCACTTCACGCGGCGTCCTTCGTGACATGGAGTCAGATCTTGAGCAGTTCAAGGAGCTCGAGGGGAACTCGAAGGAGTACGCTGATATGGCAAGGCGATACGAGATCCTCAATGGCCACATCCAGAAGGTGGAGACGTTCCTCCAGCTACAAGATCCTGACAACTGGGTGTTTGAGAACCTCCCATCGGTCGGCAAGAACACTGCCAAGATCACCTTCAAGCCGATCGACATATCTCCCTTTGCTGAGCAGTACCTCTTCAGACTGGGTAAGAGAGTCCTCCTGATGTCTGCAACCGTGATCAACTGTGACATCTACGCTGAGTCACTGGGGCTACCCAAGGATCAGTACACTGCGATCTCGAAGCCCACACCCTTCCCAGTCGAGAATCGTCCAATCTACTTCTCACCTGTTGGTCTAATGAGTGCTGATCACATTGATGCCTCGTTACCCAAGCTGGCAGAAGCTGTCAAGGAGATCCTGAAGGAGCACAAGGGACAGAAGGGAATCATCCACTCTCATAGCTACAAGATCACAAACTTCCTCCGAAAGAACATCCGTGACAAGCGCCTCATCTTCCACGACGCGGACGACCGTGAGGAGGCGCTCAAGAAACACATGTCATCGACCACGGCAACGGTCCTCGTCTCGCCCAGCATGGCCGAAGGCGTTGACCTACGGGATGACCTGTCACGTTTCCAGATCATCATGAAGGTACCTTACCCTTCTCTAGGTGACAAGCTGGTCAAGAAGCGGATGCACCGCTGGTCGTGGTGGTACCCGATGCAGACGATCAAAACAATCGTGCAAGCGGTAGGAAGATCAATTAGAAATGAAAAGGATCAGGCAGTCACGTATATTTTAGATGCTGACTGGCAGCGCTTCTACAACAAGCATAGCAACATCTTTCCAGACAGCTTTAAGCAAGCACTTAGGAAGTAGATGAGATTTTCACCTGTCTTTCATGCCATCATGGCAGCAACCAACGTCTTTCTGGCAATCAACAGCTATAAGTTAGACCACATGTTAGACGTTGCCATGCACAGCATCTTTACTGTGAATTTTGTCGTCATGTTCCTTCTGACCAACAACGAGGCGAAGAATGCAGACGCAGATGATTGATCCTACCTGGTGCTCAGGTGACGGCACACAGGTCACATGGGATGACGTCATGACAGATGTCCAATTTGCAGTCAAAGAGGGGCACAGGATCTTTGTTGGCTGTGACAGCGTCAAGGAGCAGAAAGACTGCACTTTTGTGGTGACTGTCTGTATCTACAATCCAGGCGCAGGTGGAAGGTACTACTTCAAGCGGTTCAGAGAGCCTACCAAGACTTTCCCATCCCTCAGGATGAGGATCTTTCGAGAAGCGTCTGAGGCGATCGACGTCACACTGACAATCTTGAGTGTGATTCCAAATGCACCTGTCGAGATCCATCTCGATGTCAATCGTGACAAGAAGTATGCGACAGGAAGCTTCAGCGACCAAGTGGTTGGTTATGCAAAGTCGATCGGCGTGGACTGCAAGATCAAGCCCGACTCTTGGGCGTCATCTGGAATTGCAGATAAACACACACGCGCTCGTTTTACGAGAACACGCTTAAATCAGAAGATAGAAGACGACAACCTAACACAGAGCAAGTGAGATTTGACATGATGAACAAGTATGACATGGTTGACATCATCCTCCGCGAGGAGACGCTGGGTGGCAAGAAGATGGACCCAAGAGCTGTGCTCCTTGACTTGATCGACACGCTCGACGACCGATCTGCTGAGCGGGGTCTGCGGACTGTGGCGAGGAACTGGGGCATCACACTAAGTGCCGAACGAGACCGTAATGACGACTGACTCTAAACTAAAAGTCGTCAAGAAGAAGAAAGGGAGTGATGAGGACATCATCACAAAGATGACCAAACATGTCCAAAAGAAGTTTCCAAAGCGTGAGATCGAAGTGAAGATTACCTCGGATGACGGTGGTCGTGTCCTTGAAGTTCACGTTAATGAGGCTAAGCTTTCGAGAGCTGTCCGTGATTTTCTACCGCTCAATTGGGAAGGTTGGCGCACGGTAGTGATAAATAGATATGCAACATCAGGTGCTGAATGATTAAGTGTGGTGATAGGGTTTATCCCTACTTCAATATGGGACAGAAGGGACGTGTTGTCCAAGTCCAGCGATCAAATGTGTCGGCAAACACAGTAGGCGGAACTTTATCTGCAGAGTTTTTGGCAGAAGTGCTTCTCGATGATGGCAAGACTATAGTCATCCACCGAGTTCAAGACTTGATGCGTGAGGAGTGATTCGTGAGTAGAATTCATTTAAAAGAGCATGAATTAAGAGCAGTCATTAGGGCAGCTCTAAACGAAGCTGCGCCTAGTGCTGACAAAGCTGCGCCTAGTGCTGACAAAGCTGCGCCTAGTGCTGACGTAGAAAGCTCTGCGGTCGACATGATGGGTGATCTAGTCAAAAGAACGTCGGGTTTCTCGCCTGCTACACGTCTACAGCTGATTAATAAATTAACAGGTGTTGATAAAACGGGCTGGTGGAACGACGTACTAGAAAAGTGCTCTATTGATAACGTAATAAAAGTCAAAGCAAGTGGTGGCAGGACGTGGAGTGGAAATGATAGCACACTGTACAGTAGGCAGCCTGCACAATTTTTAAATGGTTTTCTCAATTTTTGCATATCCAGCATAATGTCTGGCAAAGATATCCAGCTTAGCTCAATTAGTACACCGAAAGCAGGTGCAATTGATCAAACTTTAACACTATCTGCAAATAAATTCTTTGATGTTATTGTGTCTGATGATGGCACCACGGCATATGTCTATCCTGCTCTTCCTGCACTAGTAGATCAATGTAGAACATATTTCAGCACAGAAAATGTCAAGACATTTGAAGATCAAGACTTTGCGTTAGTGCTCCTGAACGAGACCTTCTTGCAAAAGGTGATAAAAACAGAACTGCCTGCCAGAGATCCAGACGCTTCAACTGGCCAGAATCTGTGCTGGACATACGTGCCTGAAAGGAAACAGGCAGAGATTAGAAGCGGCATCGAAGCTGCAAATGCACAAGCAGTCGAGGGCCTTCAGGCTGTCCTTGACAAGACAGACGATGAAGTTTATGAGGCATATCTCTACACGCCCCTTCTCATGCCACAAGTCTGGAAGAATCCAGATTTGTCACCTGAAAGTCCTCTCTACACACCCTGGCGGATGACGTATGCAGCCTGTAATTTGATGGCTGACATAATGATCAATCACGGTGACTTAGGAAAGTACGCTGTTCTATCACACCTCTTTAGACTTGCTGATCGCGGAACACAACTAAACATCTTTGATGCACCGGGTATGGACTACGCTGTCGGGAAAAGCGAGTCTGTTAATGAGGCACATCTCATCGTCAAAGGCATGTTCCTAACTGAGACGGACTTACGCAGAGTCATTAGGGCGGCACTTGAGTACAACATTTTAAATGAAGGGGATCTTATTGACGCTGGTAGAGCTGCAGCTCGTGGCGTGTCTAGTCTGGCAACGGGTACTGCTGAATTAGGGGCCGAATTAGGCGCTGCTGCTGTCAAGAGCGCACGTGAAGCTGGTGAGGCATCATTGACAGCCTCGCAAAAATTGAATGCTTTTGTTGATGAAGTGAAGTTAGGATCGCACATCAAGGGTGTTATAACCAAATTAAATTTATTTAGTGCTATTCCGGCAGCAATTAGAGATAGTCTTTTTTCAAGAATTCATAGAAGCATTCTAGTAGATGCCACACCTAGTGTTGGTCTACCTGGTGGCGCCACGACCCCATTTGACGCAATTTCTACTAAAATTTCACGAGAAATAGCTGAAACATTGTCACTCGAAGACGGAGGTCGTATTGATGATGCTGAAGCGCAGAATGTTGCTGAAGCATTTAGAATTTTATTATTTGCTACAATGCAGCGTGCAGCTAATATAAATGCTGATGAAGCTGATGCGAAATTTAAAACGATAGCATCTAGGCTATCTCAAAATACTGTGCTTGCAATCAATGCCAAAGCCGCCGCACTGAAGGTGGCTGTATTAGATCCTGAAATCTTAACTGATGTGGGTGATATTTTTATACCATCAACAAAAATTGATCAAATGAGAACTGCGGCAGCTGTTGCCTTACAGAGAACATTACAGCTCGAATACCCCACAACTTCTGTTAAAGTTGAGCATATCGTTGATCCGGCTCGTAATATCAATAAGATAACATTGTTAGTTCCTAAGCCGACAGCTGTAGCAGGTACAGGCGCAGGTAGGTCAATGACTTTAGATACAACAAATCTTATTGATATTGATACGTTACCTAGCGTTCTCACGACACTTTCGGGTACTGGTCGGAATGCATTGTCTCCTAACGTAGCAACTGCTTTGTACAATGATGCACTCACCCGCGTGACAGGTGTAGCCAATCTAGACACTTACAGACAATCTGCTGCGGCTCTCAATAATGGAAACGAATACATAAAGCTTAGACAGCAAGTAACTTTAGATTATCTAGATGCTGCTGCTGATGCATTACCGTTAACTCTTGCAAACAGAGAACTTCGTGGTACTTTGCAGATGCCTCCAGCCCCTCGAACTGGTATGGCAAAGTTCTTTGTTGATAAAATTATCAATCCTGCGGTCGACACGATCCCTAAGTTGAATCCATACGATCCATCACAGGGCGTCATGCCATTTTTTGGACTTCCTGCCAACGTGACTGATGTGCATGGGCGCATGATTCAATCTGCATCTTTAACCAGTTCAGCATGGAAAACATTCAAAAGCTCAGCATCAGTTGCTATGGGCGCTCCGACGTCATCAGGTGCAGCACCCACCAAGGCAGAACGTGCAGGCGAAGGTGCATGGGCAGCCGTGAAATTCATCGGTGCACTTGCAGCAACTGCATTTGACTCTGCTGCTATTGTAGGACGTGGTACTACACTTCTCGGGATGAAAGGATTACAAGGACTTGGAGGAAAGTTAGCAAAATCACCACGTGCAATTCCTCGAGGTGTGGGTCAAGGTCTAAAAAACCTTGCGACGTCGCCGATAAGTGGTAGGCTGGCAGGCGGCGCAGCGGGTCATGGAGTAGCTGCTGCTGTCGCTTATGCTGTTGGGTGGATCGGGAGTGACGTTCTTACGACTGATAAGCAGCAGAAAAGCTCTACAGGTGTCAATGTAGCAAAGACCTTAGCTATTGATCTTTTAAAGCAGCCTATCACCTTGACAAACAAAGGTATGACGTTCCTTTCAGGCGGTCCACTTAGATTTGTTGCTGACATTGTCTTAGGTGTTTATGAAGACAATTCGACGCAAGTAAAAGACTTCAACGCAATGATGGAAGCTCTAAGCGGTCCGCCTGGTACACCTCCCACAGCAAAACTTGACAAAGCTAACGAGGTCCTCTCAAATCTCTTTAGTAATCTACTAAAGAATGCATTTACAGCAAACGACACAGCAAATTTTATTAAATATTTTCCCAAGCTGGTAACAACTGATCTTGTGGCTGCAATGATTCCTAAAGAGCTTAGGCAAGAGTCTTATGCCATGATGAAGAGCGCACAAGAAGGAACCAAGGCAGCAGTTACTGCTCTACTTGGGGGTGAATACAGATCAGCAGAGCAGAGGCTAGAAGATGCCACACGCGCTGGTGAAGCAGCAGCTGCTAAAATTAGAGCACGGCTAGACACTTTTGAGTCCCAGAAAAAAGATTTAGGTGTGTCATTTGATGAATCGAGTGAGATATTGTCAAGTCTAGAGTCATCTCGGACTTCTGTCGTTGCTGTCACTATCAGAGGGATCAAAGACGATAGTGCGCAATCGGGTGCATCATCCATCGCTGGGAGCATTGCTCAGTTTCAATCTTTGCTAGTTGAAGACACTTTTGGTCGCGGCAGCGATGATTCAGAAGAAGTCCTTAGAGGGCAATACAGCGAAATTGCTCAATTTCTATTTGACTCATCTGATTACTTTGATGTTCTAACAAAATATTATGAGACTGCAGCAGGAGATGAGGCTACAGCGCTTGCATCGGCTGTTGGTCCTCTTGGTCTTGAGTTTAGCGGTGACCTAGATGACGCAAAAACAAAAGAGATCATGACAGGCCTAGCAGGTGTTTGGGCAACATCAGGTGCTTCTGTTGCTGAGGTTTTAAGCGCGATGGCGGACCTAGAGAAAACTGAATAATAGACACATCTCTAGCAGCGATGTATTTGGTCTATATTGTTACATGCGCTGATGGGTCGCTCTACACCGGCATCACAACCGATGTAGAGCGACGCCTCCATGAGCACAACTGCACAACACGGGGCGCAAAATACACACGATCGCGCCGCCCCGTTGAACTCGTAGCATGTTGGTCTGCTGTTGATAGATCTGCTGCACTTCGTGAGGAAGCGAGGATCAAGCGCCTAACGAGAAAGCAGAAGTTGGAGCTGATACATACCTTCATCGAGGAAAGCAAAAATTGAGAAAGGTGTATGACGGTCCCGCTCTGCCACTGTGGACCCTAGTTGAAGTTGAGACTTACTGTGGTGTGAAGATCAAGTGTGAGATCGTTGAAGTGCGGCGAGTCTCATCGGGCGTGGCTTACACGGTCAAACCGCGTGAGAACAAGGAAGAAGAGCTCCGGAAGGCGGGCGTGCCCAAAGGTGACTGGCAGTCATACTTCACGGCATTTGACTGGCAGATTAAGTCGGAGCAGCCAGCACTACCTGTGCAGAAGACCAAGCAACCTCAGACTCAAGTCATCCGTCGGTCTCCACGCAAGGGTGAAGGATACGTATCTACATGATGCACGACACACCACGTATGACAGGTCAGGGCTTCGTCGTCATGGACATCTACGGTCCAGAGACAGACGGCAAGCTCTACAACTACATGTTCTCTCAGATCTGCTACATGAGAGCGATCCACCTCTGGTTCCATGGGGCACACCACGTCACACGCGGTGCCTCTTTCTCAGGCGATCACTCCTTCCTGTACGACAAGATCTACACAGGTGTGGATGAAGCGATTGACGGTGTGATCGAGAAGGCGATCGGGCTCTGCGGTGCAGACATCGCATGCCCAAGCCACATCGCGACTGGCGCAGCGCAAGTGATCTGCGCGTACCCATCTCCTAACAAGCTGAACTCTGCTGGCATCGCTGCCGCTGGCATGGCGATCATCAAGGACTTCATCGAGTTCCTCGAGTGCATGAAGAGCGACCTGGATGAGTGTGGATCAATGACACTGGGTCTTGAGGACCAGATCGGTGGTATAGCCAACGACCACGAGGGCTACTACTACCTGCTCAAGCAGCGGGCTTGCGACGACCTCTCTGGTTGATGTAAACATAGCTGGGTGCTTTGTATGATGCTTCTATGAAGCACATCTATAAAGATCCTTATGATCTCATCAAGCAGCAGGATGTAAAGGGCTGTGTGGTCACTAGCGGAGGATTTGATCCGATGCATGTGGGCCACCTTCGCTGTCTGCAGGAGAGCGCAATCATCGCATCAGCCCACAAGCTCCCGCTTGTTGTGATCGTCAACGGTGACGGTTTCCTCCAGCGTAAGAAGGGCTTTGCGTTCATGCCCCATGAGGAGCGGATGGAGATCATCGCGGGTGTCCGTGGAGTCGACTATGTTGTAGGTTGGGATGACGGTAGCCAGACAGTGACTGGAGCGCTAGGTGTCCTCCACCCGCTAATCTTCACCAAGGGCGGTGATCGTGACAGCGCGCAGAACGTGCCTGAGTTCATTCTGTGTCAGGAGATCGGCTGCCATGTCTACTTCGGCATCGGCGGCGGCAAGATCCAGTCGTCATCTGATCTAGTTAAAGCTGTGAGAGGAGGTTAAGATGCGTCTTGTGAAGAAGCCTTGGGGGCATGAGGAGATCTGGGCTGAGACTGACAAATACTGTGGCAAGATCCTGTACATTCAGGCGGGGCACCGTCTCAGTCTTCAGTACCATGAGCGGAAGATGGAGACAATCCGTGTCATGCAGGGGACGCTACATCTCACACTCCAGGAGAAGAACGGCATCATCTTTGACAAGAAGCTGCAGGCTGGTGAGTCGTTTCACGTTGCTCCGCTGACTGTCCATCGTTTCGGTGCAGGTGAGCACGACGTTGTGATCGTCGAGGTATCCACGACAGAACTTGATGATGTCGTCAGACTTCAGGATGACTACAAGCGGTGATACTTTTCTAACATAGCACGTATGATGCTAACATGAAGGAAGGTATCTCATGGCTAAGAAGAGTAGAGTGCAGGCTGCACCGGAGGTGTCAGCAGGCGTAGTCATCTTACGTAACGATGATAAGAAGGGTTGGTGCTTCTTGGCATTGAAAGTGTATGGTCGATTTGACATCTGCAAGGGACACGTTGACATGCAGGATGCTGACGTGGATAATCCGGTAGGCTCGATCGGTCAGATCATGAACACAGCAGTTCGAGAAGCTCGTGAGGAGTGTGGCTACACTCTCACATTTGATCCAAATGCAACGCTATCGTCAGATGAGCGCATTGCCAGGCTGTCCTGGGGTGGCGAGCACTATGTCTGCAGGAACTTCAACAAGGATGGCTCTCCCAAGAAGGACGTCATCTTGTTCGCTGCAGAGACACAGTGCGCCAACTTTAAGATTGGCGTCAACGACAAGGGAATTCGAGAGCACGACGACGGTGTCTGGGTTCCTATCGACGACATTGATCGGGTTCCACTTCACAACTACTTGAAGCCCGGTGTCAGGTGGGCAGTGGAGACGATGCAGATCGGTATCAAGTCACATGAACTTATCGAGCGGCTTCAGGAGCTCGCGGAGGATTAATTGCCTCGTGGAAAGTACAGGTCTCTTGTTAGGTTAGTCTCACGAAATATTATGCACACGCTGGTTGGAAGCGTTGACCAGCGGCGGTTTAAGACAACTCTCCCCGCGCCCGGTTACTATTATCTTTGGGACCGCGCGCGGGGAGAAATCCCACGAAATCCTGCGACAGCAATTGGATTTGACGTAAATCTAAAAGTTGTGCGCAGGAAGCGCAAAGGTTATGACGTCTTCGCGTCTGTCTGGGCAGATGACACTGGAAATAGTCACATTGAAGTTGAGATCCACCACAATCCCAACCGAAAGGATCACCTGTCGGACATGTACTATGAGTTGTGTGGCAGCATTAGACACGAGATTGAGCACATCTCTGATGAGGGCGCGTTGGCAGGTCTGGCGCCACCTCAGCGTAATTTAGTCCCCCATGTTCCAAAGTGGGGAAAGATAGTGCACACTCTGAACTTACGCGCTAAGGTGTTCAGCGAATGCTACGATTCTCTAGACGCGTGGGGGCGCGAGGAAGTCGACCGCTTAAATCGGTCAATTGAAGGTAACATCTTCAGCTATTTGACATGCTACGAGGAAGTGGGCCCAATCACGCAAGGTATATACTACGAGGCGAAGAAACGTCGCTGCACAGTCGATGAGGTCCTTGTCAGATACCTCGATCATCTGCAGGCAGCGAATGCATTGAACGAAGCAGAGTACGATGAGGCCTACAATCACCTGATAGCATGGACTAAGTTGACGTTGCCGAGTGCACGCACTTTTGACTGACCTATTTATAGTCAGGAGGTATGCATGCTCATTAGCTCAATTAAGCCGCAGCAATTCGTTTTCGGTGTCCTAGGTGACACACAGAACTCTCGGTCGTGCATGCTCTCCCAAGCATGCGCATCACACTGATGTGGGGTGTGTCATGGAAAAGAGTGCAATACTGGAGCAGCGTCTGCTCTGGGCGTCTGTATTCGCTGAGAACGTCCTGATCAGCTACGCCACCTACATCTTCTGCTGTGACTTCGTCGCTACTAAGCGTGTGACTCGATCTGACTACGATCGCCTAGGTGACCTAAGCATCGACGAGTGACCCGTGCAACCACGATAGACTGTGTTATAATGTAGTCGAGGTGGCGATGAACTGGAAGCATGAAGGTAGCTTTGAGAGCGGTATCACGATCTGGACACTGGCAACTGCAACTGACAGGTACGAAGATGTGACGATTCACACGTTCGGTCAGACTGAAGGCTTCACACTGACGCTTGGACCACACCAGGCGTCCCGATTCAAGACACTCGAGGATGCGCAGGCTTGCGCAGCTGCAATCCTCACAGATCAACCCAAGAAGAGGAAGAAGAATGCCTGAGACCTGGATTACGTCAGACCTGCATCTGTTCCACAAGAACATCATTGTCTATTGCGGTCGACCACACGCTGACGAGTACGAGATGAACGACGACATCGTCCGCGCATGGAACAGCACTGTGGCTGACGCAGACCGTGTGATCCTGGTCGGTGATCTCTCTGCGGGTGTGATGGGTCGCTATGAGGCACTCGACGCCCTGATCATGCGTCTACGTGGGCACAAGACCCTGATCCGAGGAAACCACGACCACCAGACTGACGGCTGGTACAAGGCAGCAGGCTTCGCCGACGTCCATGATTGGCTCATAGTCGGTGACAAGCTGTTCATCCACAAGCCTGCTACCAGCATGAACACTGACGTGATCAACCTCGTGGAGCAGATCAAGCCAAAGCTCGTCATCCACGGTCACATCCACGATGATCGTCCCAACATCCCAGGGCACTTCAACGTCGCGTGGGATCGACACAAGCGTCTAATCAAGATGTCAGAGCTTGATACACTGGCCTGACAGTGTGTATATTTTGATGTGGTAGAACAGAAACAAACAGGACGCAGACGACTAAAAGTCGGTGATCTTGTAGAACACATCAACAGCCAACACGAAGATCACGGCAAGATCGGCATAGTGACGAGACTCTCGGAGTCTAACCAGACAATGAGAATTGCCTTTGTTCTGCTTGAAGGCGTCGAGCGTGTCTGGTTCATGGGTGACTTTGTGAAACTGAAGGGAGATGAGAATAATGAAACCGACTGAGATGGAAGAGAAGTTTCACGAGTTTTCTGTTCCTCGTCTAGCTCTGGCAATCAAGGATCATGGATATGATCCACGTTTCACATTCAAGGAAGGGCGCGAGTGGCACCGCATACTTCACCAGACAGGCGGGCTAGCATGCAACCACGTCAAGATGTGGTGCACTTTCCTGACAGTAAAGGCAGATCTTTTGCCTCTTCTTGAAGAGATCAATGACAAGTGGCTTGACTCGAACATAGGCGTGTTCGGTGTTCGTCTTGACGAGGTGCTCGCCTACCGTTCTTTTATCAACAAGAATCTAGGCGCCGATTGTGATAAAAGTTATGCAGACTTCGAAGAAGCAATCTATCCGCTCGACTGCAGCGTGCAGCTAATCCGTACACTGTGTGAGGATGCGCTACCAGACGACCTTGACGAGCTGCTACACTTTGAAAATGATTTCAGCAGAACGTTAGGTTTTGCCAATAGATGGAAACTTTATATTCTTGGAGAGAATTGTGACTAAACGAATTGAAGATCAGCC
>JACCDO011153223.1_pt1 | contig 23638 bp, 20 predicted proteins | sample 7446101 | NCBI WGS metagenome assembly JACCDO01 (sample SAMN15323440, study PRJNA562643) | freshwater metagenome | isolation source: river surface water | place: USA:Blue River Watershed | collected 2017-08-16
GACTATTAATGCAACTGGATTAGTTGGTATAGGAACAATTAATCCCCAATCAATATTACATTTAAATAATCAAAATTCAAGTGGAGGAGAAGTAAGATTACAATTCACAGATACTAATAGTGGATTTACTAGTTCTGATGGATTAGTAATAAAAAAAACTATAGATAATCAAGGTTATATTACAAATCAAGAAAATGCATCTTTAAATTTAGGTACCAATAATGGTGATCGAGTAACCATTAATGCAAGTGGATTAGTTGGTATAGGAACAATTAATCCTCAATCAATATTACATTTAAATAATCAAAATTCAAGTGGAGGAGAAGTAAGATTACAATTCACTGACTTTAACAGTGGGTTTAGTAGTTCTGATGGATTAGTAATAAGAAAAACTATAGATAATCAAGGTTATATTACAAATCAAGAAAATGAATCTTTAAATTTAGGCACCAATAATGCAAATCGAGTAACCATTAATTCAAGTGGATCTGTAGGAATAGGAACAATTAATCCTCAATCTTTATTACATTTAAATAATCAAAATTCAGGAGGAGGAGAAGTAAGATTACAATTAACTGATACTAATAGTGGTTTTAGTAGTTCTAGTGGATTAGTAATAAGAAAAACAATAACAAATCAATGTTATATAACAAATCAAAATAATGCATCTTTAAGTTTAGGAACAAATGGTATTGAAAGATTTATAATTAATAGTAATGGTAGAATTGGTATAGGTACAAATAATAATATAACAGATGGATTATATATTCTTGGAGATTTAAATATAAAAGGCAAATTAACTATAAATAACATTAATTATGGTATTACATCTACATCATCATCTTCAGTATGGGTTAATGATCCTCTTAATTCAAATAATTTAGTATATTCTTCAGGTAATGTTGGTATAGGAACAAGTAGTCCAGATACACAATTTACAGTAGTAGGAACTTCTAAATTTAGAGGTGATATTCAAATTGCATCATTTGAAAGTAATATTAGCAATCAACCTGTTATTATTAGTTATAATAGTAATCAGAAACTCAATATTAATACTTTAGGTATCAATATTAATAGTAATGCATTTTTAAATTCATATTTCAGTAAATCAAGTATAAGTACATCCAATGCGACTCTTTTATATAATAATAATTTATCTGCATCAAAAGCATCTTATGGTTATTATATATTTAGAAATAATGGATTTTTAACATTTGATAGTGCAATGAATGCTGATATATTAATTGCTGGAGCAGGTGGAACTGGTGGAAAAGGTATTTTAAGTGGAGGAGGTGGAGCTGGTGAAGTAATTGTATATCCATCATATCCATTTCAAAAAGGCACTTATTCGATCAATATTGGAATAGGCAATACAACAGTAATAAATGATCGAATTTCTCGCATAGGTATAGGAAATACAAGTATTTTTGCAAGAGGCGGTGGTGATGGAAGTGGATATAATGGTTTTGTAGCTAACAGAAGTTTGTTTGAATTATTTCAAAATAAAAAACCTTGGGGGATGTATTTCGCTGAAAATTGGTCTGGAACAACCCTTCCTGACAGTTCTGGTAATAATCGACATGCAACTACTTCAGGAACTATAACAAAAACAACAGCAAGTGGCAATGGTGCTACTGGTCCTATTACTTATATAAGTGGTGGCACAACAGCAACTGTTTCATTTCCTGATGGTTCTATACCTTCAAATTTTACAATTTTAGGCCTTTCTAGATATAATGGAACATCGCGAGCTAGAATACTTAATTCAAGAAATGGAGGTAATTGGTTACATGGACATTGGAGTGGAAATAAAGGTGTTTGTCATTATGATGGTTGGAAAACAACTTCATCATCAACTGTAAATATTGATGATTGGTTATGTATAATTGGCAAAAATGATACACGATCATCAAAATTTGTACATAATATTTTGGCAGATGGAACTGCTATAGCAACTGCAAACGGAGGAGCAGGAAATTATCATTTGTGCATAAATGCTAACGGTGAACAAAGTGATTGGGCATTAAGTTGTGTTATAATATGGAATAGTTTTTTAACAGATGATGAAATAAGATTAGTAAATAATATGGTTACTCAATATAAAAATGATGGAGTTTATATGTTAGATGTTATAAATTCTGGTAATAGTCAAATATTAAGTAATTTATCAATTAATAATAATCCTATTGCTATCATAAATTCATTTGCTGTTTATAATTATACAAATATTGTCAATCTTTCATCTGCAAATTTTATAATTAATTATATCAATGGAGCAATAATTTTGAATGGTAAAACAATAGATAAATCTTATCCTCTTTTAAGAAATAGTTCTGGTAATGTAATTAATCCTATTGGATGGTATAAATTTGATGACTCTACTAATATGGGATTAGATTCAATTAATACTGCTAATAATCTTACTATTAATTCATTAAATACTTATAATATAATTAATAATACTTCTAACATTAAAGATATTAGTTCTTTGAGATTATTTGGTGGTGGAACATCACAAGATAATTTAACACCTGCAACTCCATATTTAAGTAATACATTAACTTATAATTTAAATTCTACTAATTTTACAATAACATTATGGTGTTTAGAACAAAGAGAAGGAACTACATATGATAATATAATCTTTTCTTTTGGTGATTTAACAGGAAATGGAAATCAATTAAATGCTGGTTATAGAACTAATAAACAAATTTTTATTGATACAATAGGAGGACAAGTTATATCAACATTATCATATACTAATGATTTTAATAATTGGGTACATCTAGCATTTACATATCGAAATAGTGATAAATATGCTGAAATATTTAGAAATGGTATATCAATTGTAAATGGAACAATTACTAATGCTATTAATACAAATAATAATTTTTATATAGGAGGACATAGAATTGCTGGTTATAAATTTAAAGGAGGTATAGATGATTTTAGAATTTATAATTCAATATTAACATTAACTCAAATTAATGAAATATATTTATCAGGTATATCAGCAGATAAATCATATCCTATTATTAAAAATAATTTAGGAATTGTGATTAATCCAATTGCATGGTATAAATTTAATAATGATGGTATTTTAATTGATATTTCAGGAAACAATTATAATTTAACGAATAATGGAAGTGCTGTAATAAATAATAATGATTTCATTAAAGGTAATGGAAGTTTAAGTTTAAATGGAACTACTCAATATTTATCTACAACAAATGGTTTTAATCTTAATAATAAAAGTTTTACTATTTCAGCATGGCTTTATCCTCAAAAAACTACTTTTAATCCTTGCTTTAATATAGGTTCATCATATACAGGAAATCAATCTCTTCATATTGGATTATATGATGGAGGTGTTAAGTTTGGTTTTTATAGTGATGATTATGATCCATCTTATAATTGGTCTATTAATATTTGGTATCATGTTGTTTGGACTTTTAATACAACTTCAAAATTAAGAACTATATATGTAAATGGTTATCCTATTGGATCAGCAACATCAGCAGGTCAATTAAATACAAATAATACTATCTATGTTGGATTTCATAATTCATTCTATTATCAAGGTTTAATAGACGATCTTAGAATATATGATACTGAATTTTCAGCAAGTCAAGTACTTGATCTTTATAATGGAAATGTTGCAATTTCTACTTATCCAACTTTAACAGGTGGTGGTGGGTTAAATTATAATGTTTCCACTTTAACTTCTTCTATTATAAAACAACCTTTTACTTATCAATCCAATTTAATCGATTTTAATTATCAAGTTTCATTCAGACCTTCTTCTAATGCTACATCTAATTTAATCTTCTCTAAAGATGGTGCTATTATTGCTAATTCTAATAATTTTCCATCTGTTACTGGTGTTACCAGTAATTTTCTTTGGTATAGATTTGATAATCCCCTTAATTTTGGCTTAGATAGCAGTGGCAGTAATTCTAATATGACTGATGTAAATAATAGTTTAACTATTAGCACTGATTCTATTAAAGGAAGTAATTCTCTTTATTTTAATGGTACTAATGCTTATTTATCTATTACTAATAATTTTAGTTTAAGTAACAGTGATTGGTCTGTTGCTTTTTGGTCTAAGAGATCTAGAAATAATCAAGCTGAATCTTTCTTTTCTTATGGTAATAATCCTTCTACAGATGGAAGTAATTTAGATTTGGGTTACACCACAGATAATAAACTTCAAATTAATTTTACTGGTACAGGAAATAATTATATTTCTCCTCTTTCTTATGCAAATGATGCAAATACTTGGAGTCATTTAGCTTTTACTTATAGAAATTCTACTGGTAATAGAAAAATTTATAGAAATGGAGTTTTAATTGGTGATTCTGGACCTTCATCATTAAAATTATGGGGAGGTAATAATATGACTATTGGATCTAAAGTTAACACTAATTTTTATCAAGGTCTCATAAACGATTTTCGTTTATTTAGAGGTATAGAATTATCTCAATCTCAAATAAGTGAACTTTTTGATTCATATATTGATCGTTCTTATGTAATAATAACTGATACAAGCAATAATGTTATAAATCCTTATATTTGGTATAAATTTGATAATACTAATAATCAAATGCTTATTGATAGTGGTATTGCAAATTCAAATTTAACTAATAATAATGCAATTTTTGATATTTCAGTTTTTTCTAAAAATAATAGTTCGATTAAATTTACTTCAGCCTCTACATTTGTAACAATTCCAAATAGTATTAATTTTAGTAGTATTCAAACAACAGCAGGAATAACATTTTCAATTTGGCTAAATTTATCATCCTCATCAGGATCAACAGGTCGAATATTTTTATTTTCAAATACAAGTGCAACAAGTAAACTTATTAGTATTTCAAGACAATCTGGTAACACAAATTTAATTTTTACAATCAATTCTACCACTTATACTACAAGTGGAACTAATTTCTTTAATAATACATGGCATCATATTGTTTGGTCTATTTCAACTACTGGTGTTTGGATTGTTTATATTAATGGAACTAAAATTTCTACTGGTCAAACATTAACTATTCCATCAGCTGATGATTTTAATTCAATTAAACGAATAGGCAAAGGTTTAGATGCAAATGATAGTACTGATTTCATAGTTGGTAATTTAGAAGATTTTAGAATTTATAATAGAGCACTAACTGATGCACAAGCATCTGAGTTATACACTGGAAGAGTTAGAATATTTGGAATTGTTCCTGCTAGTTCAAATTATAATGGTAATGCTAGTAATATTACTAGTAATTCTATTTTTAGTTCAACTATTAATTATAATTTTACTGGTAATTCATCTAATATAATTGATTTTAATTATGTAAATACTCGTCTAGGAATAACTTCAAATTCAACCTCAAACTTCATTTTTACAAATGATGGTGCCATTATAGCTACTTCTAATAATCTTCCTACTGTTAGTGGTATAACCGCTAATTATCTTTGGTATAGATTTGATAGTTTTCATACTTCAAATTATGGTGTTGATAGTGGAGGTAATAATTGTAATTTAACTGTTAATGGTAATTTAAATACAAGTACTGATGTGATAAAAGGAAATTATTCCTTGAGCTTTAATGGAACTGATTCTTATTTATCAAGAACAAATAATTTTAATTTATCAAATAATGATTGGTCTCTTTCTTTATGGTGTAAAAAGAATTTTGATCGTCGAGAAGATTTCTTCTTTTCATATGGAAATTTTCCTTCTTCTACTGGAAGCAATCTTCATGTTGGATATACAAATTCAAATAATTTAACTATTGATTTCACTAATTCTGCTTTTATTACATCTAATTCATTCAATGATGCTGGTAATTGGACTCATCTCGTATTTACTTTCAATAACACAACTCCTTTAAGAAGTATTTATAGAAATGGTTTATTAGTACAAACAGGAACAGCAAGTGGAACTGATCCAGTTAGATTATCAGGAAGTAATATAATGACTTTAGGTGCAAAATTAATAAGCACAAGTTCAACCAGTTATTATTCTGGATTATTAGATGATGTACGCTTATTTAATGGAGTTGTATTAAATCAATCGCAAGTTACAGAATTATTTAATTCATATATAGATCGGTCTTATCCAATTATATATAATAGTAACAATAATATAATTAATCCTATTGCTTGGTATAAATTTGATAGTGCTTCTTTTGGTATTGATAGTTCTGGAAATAATTTTAATGCTACAAATTCAGCAACAACAACAGTTCAATATGATATAAATAATTTTACTAAAAATAATGGAAGTGCATTATTTACAGGTAATGCAAATAGTTATTTATCAGGTTTATCATTCAATTTAAATGCAACAAGTTTTACTATAGCAACATGGATAAGATTAATTTCAATAAATAATACAAGTAGTTCAGCATTGAAAATAATTTTAGGTTACAGTGGAGATACTGGAATAAGACAATCATTGAATATTGGTTATACAGCAAATACATCCGTATTTTTTGATTTTAGTAGTGATAATTTATTATATTCTCAAAATAATTCAAATGATATTAATAATTGGAATCATTGGTGTTTCACTTATAATATAAATAATAATATTAAACAAATTTATAAAAATGGTGTATTGGTTCAATCAGGAAGTTCAACTGGAAGTTTAAATGCTGTAACTAATGCAGGTTATAGTTATACAATAGGTCATCGTTATATTGGAGTCGATTCAGCAAATGTTATATTTAATGGAAATATTAATGATTTTAGAGTATATAATCAACTTTTAACAAGATCTCAAATTCAAGAATTATATCAAGGAAGAGTAAGAGTTTTTAATTATAATAATTTTTCTTTAAATTTAGATCCAAGTAATCCATCATCTAATTATGCATTAATAGCATCACAACCAACTTCAGGAACTCCTAATATAATAGGTGGTTCAGGTGGTGGTTTGAATTATACAGAAAATATTACACAAACAAATATTCTAATAGGACAACCAGGAATAGGTGCAGGTTCAACAGTAACTACTTCAATAACAAAAACAGCACCTGCATCAGGTGGAGATGGTGGAAATGGTCAAGTTGGAACAGACGGAATAGTAATAGTTAGAGTACCACTTGATACAACAAGATTATTTGATATGAATATAAGTGGTTCAATATCATCAGATACAAATTTAATATTCAAAACTGGTTCTGAAGGGTTAGAACGCTTTATTATTAATAGTAATGGTAATGTTGGTATAGGAACATTAAATCCAGTTCAACCACTTCATGTAGTAGGACAAATTATATCAACTGATAATATAACAGCTTATTATTCAGATATTCGACTAAAAGATGTGATTTCAAATATTAAAAATCCATTAGAGATAATAAATAATTTAAATGGTATATATTATACAGCAAATAGTTTAGCATATGAATTTGGTTTTAAAAGTAAAAAAAAAGAGATAGGATTGAGTGCTCAAGATGTTCAAAAAGTAGTACCAGAAGTAATAAATATAGCCCCATTTGACATGGAAACAGATCAATCAGGTAATATAATATCAAAATCAGGAAATAATTATTTAACACTATCATATGATCGCTTAGTACCAGTATTAGTAGAGGGAATAAAAGAAATTCATAATAAAAATAAAAATATTGAATTAGAATTAAGTAATATAAAATACAATTTATTCAAAGATTAACAAAAAAATGATTGTTATATAATAAATATGAATCAAATATAATAATCCAATGGATACTTACAGTGAAGAAATATTAATTAAAAGATATATAACAGAAACAATTAAAATTAAAAATGATCATAAAATTAAAATAAGATTGCCTCATATAGATGAAGATATTAGTGAAAATATTATTAAATTTATAATTCGAAATAAGTTAAATGATTTTTCATGCAAATGGGGAAATAAAATAGGAGACTTATATTCAGAAAAAGAAGGAAAACAAGAATGTAAATGTTTTACGAGTAATGGTCCATTATCTTTCACGCCAAAAACAGTTTGGGATGTAATCTATTTCCTAGATGCTAGAGAATGGTTAAATGATAATTTTAAATTATATAAAATAAATTTATCAAATAAGAGTGAAGAATGGATGAATATTAAAATTAATCAAAAACAAAATTTTAATGATCAATGTTTACAAGGTAGAAGACCTCGCTTATCATGGAATGAAATAGAAAAACAATTAAAATCTCATATATCAATGATATATGAAGGAACTTTTAATGAAATATTTATTCGCGACATGTCTCCAATAATAGTGGATTAAGTCTGTCAGTAATTAATTTAATAATGGGAACTGAAATTGCATTTCCTGCAAGTTTATATAATTCACAATCACTTATTTTTGGCAATTTATAAGTTGATGGAAAACCTTGTAAATTAAAACATTCACGAGGTGTAAGTTTGCGAATTCCTTTATCATCAATAATGATAGGAACATTATGACCACCTGTACCCATATTTGCAGTTAAAGTTGGACAAACATTACTTTTATTTTCTCTTACATAAACCCTTCTATATTGATATACACAGTTTTTCTTTGTAACAGATTCACATAATAATTGCCAAATTTTAGATTTATCAGAATAATAATATTTATCAGGAATATTAGATTCTAATAATTCAGATATTTCTTTTTTTGGAATTTTAGGAAAATCTAAACTAAATTTATCATATATCTCTTTACATTTAAATGCTATAATATAAATTCTTTCTCTGTTTTGTGGAATACTGGTTATTTCTGAGGTATTTAAAATTTTATATTTAATGAAATAACCTCTTGATTCAATACTTTCCTTAATTGTCTTAAAAGTTCTCTTATTATCATGAGTTAATAAATTTTTAACATTTTCAAGAATAATACATTTAGGATTATGATGATCAATAATAGATAAAATTTTCCAGAAAACATTAGATCTTTCATCATTAAACCCTTCCCTTTTTCCAGCAATACTAAATGGTTGACATGGAAACCCTGCAGTTAATATATCATGTTTTGGAATTGAATTATTATCAATATCATTAATATCTTTCAATACTAATTCGTGATTGAAATTAAATTCATAAATTATCTTAGATGTTTTATTAATATCATTTGCAAATACTACTTCAGAATTATTAATATCATTAAAAGCCAATGAAAATGCACCAGTTCCGGCAAATAAATCAATAACTCTTAATGACATAATACTAACAAGTAATAAAAATAAAAAACTCATTTTTTCATAAAAAACAAAAATCATTGCTGATATTTACTGCATACCTTTATCATTATTTGGAACCACAATTACCACTGCAGGCTCAGGTGCAATAACAGCAATCCTATGTCTCATATTAATCATACAATCACACCACTCACTACGCATGCAACAAATAAAAACCGCACAACATAGAACAAGAAGAAACATACCCATAATACATCCAATTATGATATATGCACGAGAATCATCACCGGTAAATTCCAAGGGAGCAATTTTGCCGACGCTAGAATAAATAGTTCTGTTCATTATATGATCACAAATTATAAAGTGATATATAATTCATTTTTTATGAATATAAATAAAAATTAATAAAAAATTATTTTTTAATCAATTTAAATTCATTTGCTAAATTATCTTCATCAGGTGTTTCAAGAACCATAATTAATGTTCTATTATTTTTCTTAATTAATTTCAAGAATTTAATGATATCATCAGTTTCAATATGACCTTTACCTAACATATCATGTCTATCTAAATGACTATTTTTTGGATTTTTGCTACTATTAATATGAATAACTTTTACATCATTTAAATTACCACTATTTTTAGTCATTTCATAAACCTCAGATAATTCAAATCCGGCTGCCCAAACATGACAAGTATCAATACAAATTTTAAGATAATTTTTTTGAGTTTTATTAAATGTATTATAGAAATTTAGGAAATCTTGATAATTAGATAATAATTCAGTACCTTGTCCTGACGAAGTTTCAAGAATTATTTTTGCTTTAAGTTTAAGTTTCTTAATTTCATTTATTACATAAATTAATGCTTTTTTCATAATATCTAATCCAACTTCAGGAGAATTTGATGTATATTTGCCACAATGAATAACACAACCATATGCACCTAATGAATCCGCTATTTTTAATTCATGAATTATTAATTGAATCCAATAACAATCCTTTATATCAAGAGTTCTCTTATTTATCATAAATGGCATGGCAAGATTAATAGTATAAGGATTATGAATAACTAATCCGAACTTCCGCTTGTTATTATTAGTGGTATCAAAGAAATTTTCATTTAATTTCGTAATTTTAGTACTGCGCGGATTAGATGCAAATATTTGAAGTGCATTGCCTCCATTTTCAATAACATTTGCAATAGTTTTACTAAGAGTTTCTTTACGACTTGTATGAGCACCAATAAATACCATTGAAATATTTATTCAATTATTTATATATATAATCATTTTTTATATAAATAATTGAATAAATATTTACTTTAGAATGAATTATAGTGAACTATCTGAAATTTATAAAGAAGACATAACAAATCATAACTTTTCATATTATTTAAATTCAAATAATCCCCAATTAATTTTAGAAGAATATGAATTATTAAATAAATCTTTGGATGAATATAAGAAAAAACACGAGGATTTACAAGCCAATAACAATTATTTTAATAATTATATTTATAATTCAAAAAATAATCATTATAATGTAGTAAATATAATTAATGATTTTAGTATAACATCTAATTTTTCAAATAATAATCATGATAATATTTATGATAACAATAATGATAATAATAATGAATTAACAAAATTATATGTTGATTATAATAATAAAATAAAAGAGAATTATAGTAAATGGGTAACAAATCATTACACACCTCAATTAATGTCAATTGAAAATAATATTGAAGTTATAGAAGATAAAATAAGTGATTTCAGAAATTTATTTATTTATATAATTAATAAAATTCTAAAAACTTCTGAAATTAATGATGGTAGTAATAAAAAAATATGTCCAATATGTTTTGTAAATGAAGTTAATATGTGTATGAATCCTTGTGGACATACCGTATGTAATAATTGTGTTATTTCTACACGAAATCCTTATTTGACTAATAAGTGTTTTTCTTGTAGAACAGAAGTTAAAGATTATATTAAAATATATTTTTCAATATAAAAATAATAAGAATAAATAATTATAATAACTATAAATTAATAATGACAGGAACTCATATTATAATCGATATTAGTGATATTAATAATAATGAACTTCTAAAATATGAATCATCTATTATTCCTATTTTAGATTCAATAGTCGATAAATATAAATTGAATGTTGTTGGTAAAGCTATTCATCAATTTCAGCCTTTCGGTGTTACTGGAGTTTATATCCTATCAGAATCTCATTTATCAATTCATACTTTTGTAGAAGAACGAAAAGTTGCTTTAGATCTCTATACTTGTACTAAGTTTAATATTAATAATAATGATGATGAAAATGATATTGAAATTTTCTTTAAATCTCTTTTTAATAATGATTGCAAAATAGTATATAAAATTATTGAAAGATAATTAATAAATTAATAATGGTTATATATTTAAATATTCCATATTCTGCTAGAAAAATAGCAAAGGAATATGGTGCAATTTGGGATAAGGATTGTAAAAGATGGTTTTGTGAAGATGAAACTAATGAATTATGTAATTTATATGAATGTTATAAAAAAATAGAAATTATAGGTGAAGATAGAAATTATGGTGGAAATGAATTATTTATTGATATGATACCAAAAACAAGTTATTTTAAAAATGTAAGAAGTTTATTTACTGAAGAAGATTGGAATTTAATAAGACATCATATATATGAAAGAACAGGTCATAAATGTGAATGTTGTGGTGCAAAAAGATCGAAATATTTAGAGGCACATGAAAGATGGATTTTTGATTATGGAACACAAACCCAAAAATTAATAAGAATTATAGCATTATGTCGATTATGTCATCAAGCAACTCATTATGGACATTCAAAAGTTACAAAGGAAATTTCGAAGATAAACGCACATATAATGAAAGTAAGAGGTATAAATGAAAATGAATTAAAAGATCATATAAATGAGGCATATGAAATTTGGGAAAAAAGAAATAAATATAAATGGAATATTGATACATCAATAATAACTGATTCAGGGTTTAAGATTAAGGATTGTAAAAAATAAAAGATTTTTATGTTTATTCATTTCAGTTATATCAGAAGAAGTTAAATTAGTTTTTTTCATTAATTTATTTAATTCAATAAGTGCTTTTTTAATATTACGATTAAATAATTGTGCTCTGGGATAATTAGACATTACAAATTTAACATTTTTTATTAAGACTTTTAATAATTTAACATGAATTTCTTTGCACTTATTATAAGTACATTTATCTACATTGAGTGTTTTTTCATTATATGCAAGTTTTTTAATATACTTTTCTTTTTTATTTAAGTTTTTGGTTTTTAAAACTTTTTTTAATTTATCATTAGTATTACTCATTTTTACTAATTCACCGCATTTTTTAATCGCACATTTAAAAAGTTTTGAAGAAACTTTTAAAAGAAAATCTAAATTTTTAAGAAATTTTTTTTGTGTTACATTAAGTGTTTCTCTAGTGTTAATTGATGAATCAGTTGTATTACTAGTAGTGCTTAAATAACCTCTATTTCTATGATTGAAATCTAAATTCATTACAATAATTCTAATATATGATAATAATAAAAATAAATTTAGCTGTTTTTATGTTCGACTATTCATTATTGTGAAAAATAATATATTTTTATTTTTATGAAGTTTTGTTAATTGTGCTTTTGATAATGTTTTTTTATTAACCAATTCTTTAATTTCTTCCAAAATTTTTAATAATCCATTTGAGGGATTTACAATTGGATGATTAGGAAGTGATGTTTTAAATTTCTCAATAATACTTATAAAAATATTAATTAATTTTTTATAAATCTCACTACAATGTGTATATATACAAACTTCATTAGCAAGAATATCTTTATCAGTTGAAATTTTATCTATAATTGTTTTTTTTATATTTTGATCATTTGTAGTTATCATTTTCATCATATCTGACATAATTTGTTTATTTTCCTTAACTTTAATTGCTGTTTTACTACATTTTTTTAATGAACATAATGATAATTCATTTGCGACTTCCAATAAATGATTTAACTCATCCATAAAAGTTTTATCCATTTTTATTTCTATTATACTAAATTATTATTATTTCTCTTTGCCATTACTATTACCATTACTATTACCATTATCATTACCATTACCATTATCATTATCATTACCATTATCATTATCATTACCATTATCATTACCATTATCATTATCATTATCATTACCATTATCATTATCATTATCATTACCATTATCATTATCATTATCATTACCATTATCATTACCATTATCATTACCATTATCATTACCATTATCATTACCATTATCATTACCATTATCATTAGCATTATCATTAGCATTATCATTACCATTATCATTAGCATTATCATTAGCATTATCATTACCATTATCACTACCATTATCATTACCATTATCATTATCATTATCATTATCATTATCATTACCATTATCATTATCATTACCATTACCATTATCATTATTATTACCATTACCATTATCATTATCATTATCATTATCATTACCATTATCATTATCATTACCATTACCATTACCATTACCGTTACCATTACCATTATCAGAATCATCATCAGAATTGTTATCAATATTACTTGAGTTACTTGAGTTACTTGAGTTATTTATGTTATCTGTGATATTACTATTAGAATAATAGTTATAAATTATATTTGATGTAATATAGTAATTATTATAAATATTATTGTTAATAATTACATTGGATGTTATAAAATTGGAGGTAGTATCATATATATTAGAAGTAATAAAATTAGATGTAATAAAATTTGAAGTAGTATCAAAATAATTATTTATATGACTACTTGTAAAAGGTCTAGAATAGTCATTATAATTTGATGTATATGTGTAATTATAATTATAACAATTCATTCTACTATTAATTGCGAGGAGATGAATTTTGTTGAAAAGGTCCGGATGATTGAAAGGGACCCATTCCCATATAGGGAAAAAAAGGCGGATAGTAATGATGATGATCATCGTGATGACGATCATGATGACGATGATGATGATCATAATGATCATCATGGTGATGATGATGAGGATGGTGATGATGAAGAGCATGAATTATTTTTTCAGCTTGAAGATCATTGCGAATATTATCATTATTATAAGAATTAATGAGATTTCGTGTATCATTATTATCTTTAATAATTGATAATTTAATATCATTACCAATGTCTGATAATTTTTGTTCTAATCCTAAACGATTTTTGGCGGCCTCAATTTGGATATTTGCATAATTTTCAGATGCTTGTCTGCTTAAATTCATTTCATTACGATCAATACTTTTATCTAATGCAGCATGAACTTTTAATAATTCAACCATGTTAGCATTATGATGATTATCAGCAAGTCGTCCAAGACTATTTTCAACTTTTAATAAATCAGTATTCATATTATGAAAATTGCGTTCAGCTTGAAGATGATAATCTCCAATTCGTCTTTCAAGATTTTGATTTTGGGTTGAATTAAATAAACGAGTTTCACCAAAATTGCGTTCAGTTGTAACTTGGCTTTCTTTGATACTTGAATTAAGAAGATTATTATTTTGATTTAAAAGTGATGATAAACTATTGCCAATTCTTTCAGTTGTTAAAAGATTGGCTGCGCCATTACGATCAGTAGCATTTATATTATCAGCACCAATTCTTTCTAATGAATGACTTAATATTGATCCTACACGATCAATAGCACCAACCGCAGTTGCACCAGTTCTTTCAGTAGCAGATAATTGAGTTCCTGCAGTTGATTGTAATGTATCTTTTAGAGTGCTTCCTATATTAGCAAGATTTTGATTAATAAATGAATTATTCATACTAGCAAGATGTTCAGATCGTTGATTTTCACTTGAAAGACTTTGCATTAAAGCATTTAAATTTCTTTCAGACGCAGCGCGAAGAGTATCAGAAATATTTCTTTGGGAATCAATTAAAGTAGCAGTTTGATTTGCATTATTAATAATACCTAACATAGAATCGACAGAAGTAACACCGTTCATTGTCTCTTACAGGGAACTTATATTATTTTATAAAAAAAATCAAAAATTAAAATATCCGTTAATATAACCATTTAAACAAAAGACTTATTAAATAAATAAATGTTAAAATCTTATTGGGGATCAACAAATAAAAGAAAAAGAGAAAATAATGATAATAATAGTGATAGTGATGAAAGCTCAAGTGATAGTATTATAACTAAACTTCCTTTTCTTATTCCTAAAAGTTTAAATAGTTATCTTTATTCTCAATTTAATCATATTTATTTCAATAATGATATTACAATGGATACTGCTTTTGAATTAAATAAAGAATTAAGAAGTGTTGAAATGAAAATTAAAAATGTTAGTACTACTCTGAATATTAAATCCGAACCTATTTATCTTCATTTAACTACTGATGGAGGTTTAATTTATTCGGCATTATCAATTATTGATTGTATAGAATCCTTATCATTACCTGTTTATACAGTTATTGATGGTTTTGTTGCATCAGCTGGAACTTTAATTTCACTTGCTGGTGAAAAAAGATTTATGTGTAAAAATGCGTATATGTTAATTCATGAATTGCGAGGTGGTATATGGGGAAAAATGACAGATATTGATGAAGAATATTCAAATCTTAAAAAAATTATGAATCACATTATTAAGATTTACACAAAAAAAACTAATATAACTAAAAAAGAGCTTGAAGGAATTCTTAAAAAAGATATTATTTGGAATATTAAAGAATGTATTCAAAATGGTCTAGTAGATGAAGAATATAAATCAAATTAAATAACTGTTTTTTTATTTTTCTTTAAAGTTATATTATAAAATAAACTAACTGATTGTGATTTATAATTCTATTTAAAAATAATATAATAAATAAATATTGCAACAATAACATTTATATTCATTACCATAATGAATAATTTTTATAATTTTTGGATGACTAATCGTAATTATTGGTTTAATCAAAATGATATTTTTGATAATGATATTTCATCTAAATATGGATATTTAATTGATGATCATAATAGTAATCAAAATAATCCAATAATAGAAATTTTAATTTACGATCAATTAACAAGGCATTATTATAGAAAAGAAGATTCTAAACATATCATTACTTACTTTAATAGGAAAGCATTAAAGATTGCATTGGATAATAAAAATGATAATTTTATTAATAATTTAAATTATGATGATTGGTGTTTTTATATCTTAGTTTTTAGACATACAAATGAAAAAGAACATTTATTATTTGCAATGGATCAGGCATTAAAAAGAGGTAATAAAACTTTTATTAAAGCTACTTTTAATAGAGCAAACTTTAATGAAGATTTAGAAGTTTATAATTATTATGATGATTATTATAATTATATATCATTTGATTCAAGTATTCTTGACATTTGGAATGATGATTATGATTATTATGATGATCATCCAAAAACATTTGAAATAATAGGTGATTATTCTCAATTATCATTAAATACTAATAATAAAATAATAGTTAGTTTATCAGGAGGTGTTGATTCAATTAGTTGCTTATATTCGTGTGTACAATTATTTGGAAATTTGCGAGTTATTGCAATTCATATTAACTACAATAATCGTAAAGAAACAGCTGATGAGGTTAATTTCTTAATTTGGATTTGTAATAAACTAAAAGTTAAATTATATGTAAGAACTATTTATGAAATCAAAAGACAATATTCAATTGATAATGATATGAGAGAAGTATATGAAACTTATACAAAAAGAGTTAGATTTAATTCATATAGAAAAGTTCATGAACTTGAAAATAATAGTAGTAAATTACCTATTATTATTTTAGGTCATAATAAAGATGATTGTATTGAAAATATATTGACTAACATTTCATACAAAAATAAATATGATAATTTAAATGGTATTGAATTATCAATGATCATAGACAATATTAATTTTTATAGACCTCTCATTGAAACACCAAAAAAAGAAATTTATGAATTTGCAAATAAACATAATTTATCTTATTTAAAAAATTCAACTCCTGATTGGTGTCAACGAGGTAAGATCAGAACTTCAGTAATGCCTATTCTCGAAAAATGGGATCATAGATTTATTGATGGATTATCTAATATGACTTCAATTCTAAAAGATCTACATTTAAATTTATATATGACTATCAATAATAATTTTAAATATAGAGATCAAATATTGGTTGCTAATTTAAATACTAGTATTTTATATTGGAAATATGGCATTTGTAAATTATTTAATTTTTATCCATCAAATAAAAGTTTACAATCACTAATTCAACGACTAGAACAATGGAAAAATAACTATAAAACAAAGGAAATAAATAAAAAAACAAAAATAATAATTAAAAAGAACTTATTTTTAACATTATGGCGCTCGAAAATAGAAGATCAAATGTGCTATGAATTTACACAAATATAAAAAGACATAAAAATAATAATTACAGGAACAAAAGTGGAAATCCACTAATGCTCCATATTACCACCAAATCACTCGAGAAAAGCATCCAATCGCTCATCAGAGTCGCAATACTCGCCAAAATCCAGAAGATCTTCACGAATAAGAATTTCGACCCCAACACCAGATGTGAAGCGACCCCAACCAATGGACACCATACAATAAAGATCCCCACTTGAGAACAGAAAGTGATCATCACAATCAAAATCCCCAAATGAATATCTACGCATACTAGCATTACAGTTATTCACAACACCTCTCGCGAGTGACCTAAACTTTTCAAGATCCATACCATCACACCTCAAACAAACTCCTCCATCCTCACAATAGCGAGAACGCAACAGTTCGCAGATAGTCTTCATAGCACTCATAAAGAAATCGTTCGCGGTCATTTTGAGAGGAAAAGTACACCTATGTTACCTTTCCTGAAAAATAAAAATAATTTTTACTTTCATTTTCTTTAATAATAGATTAAAATTAATACATATCTATTATTTATCTTAAACAGGCAAATAATCATACCTAAACACATTAATTGCATAAGAATCATCTCTAGTATCACTAATATACATCTTAAAATATAACTCATTTATTTGAAATATACAGGTTTTACTATCATGAGAATGAATTATAGTTTCTCCATATCTCAAACAAATTAAATTGATAAGATTATTGAAATTATTGTTTTTCATTATATCATCAGCTCTAATAACGAAGAAATCAGAATAATCACAATCAATTGAATTTTGAAGCATACTGATAACATCTTCAGAAATATCCATGATAACGATAATTATAATTGTAATTGTAATTATAATAATTTCAATAATTCATTTTTTTGAATTAAAGATAATAAAAATAGATAAATATATATAATTATGCTTTTACTTTATACTAAGTTATTTAATTTTATTAAAGGTATTATACCTAAAATTTCGGAAACTGAAATAATAGCATTAAAATCAGGTGGTGTTTCAATTGATAGAGAAATATTCAAAGGTAAAATAAATTATTATAAATTATATAAACCATTTTTAATTCAAAAAAATAATGAAATGGATAAGGAAACCAATGAAATATTAAATGATATTGGAACCGAAAACATTTATCCTAATAAAAATATTCATTCAACAATTATGAAAAAATTAGGTAATTACGGATTTTTAAGCATGATTATTGATAAGAAATATAATGGGAATCGTTTATCAATTGCTTCTCAATCAAGAATTCTTTCAAAATTTTCATCCTATAATCCATCATTAGCAGTAACTGCTATGGTTCCAAATTCACTTGGTCCTGCCGAATTATTACAACATTATGGTACAGAAGAACAAAAAAATTATTTTTTGCCAAAATTAGCAAATGGTTCAATGATTCCATGTTTTGGACTCACTGGGCCAAATAATGGAAGTGATGCAGTAGGAGATATTGATAAAGGTATAGTTGTATTAGTTAATGGAAATATAAAAATTAAAATTACATTAAATAAAAGATATATCACATTAGCACCTATTTCAAATTTAATTGGAATAGCATTTAAATTAGAAGATCCTAATAGTTTATTAAAAAATAAAAAGTCAGGTATTTCAGTTGCTTTAGTTGAAAGTTCTCAAGAAGGTTTATTACAAAATACTTATCATAATCCAAATAATGCTGGATTTCCAAATGGAACAATTAAAGGAACTATATATATAGATACTAATCAAATTATTGGAGGAGAAGATAAAATAGGTGAAGGTTGGAAAATGTTAATGGAATGTCTTGCTGTTGGAAGAGGTGTAAGTTTACCTGCAACTGCAAATGGTTCTTCTAAATTTATAACACATACCATTATGAATTATATAATGCTAAGAAAACAATTTAACATGAATATTGGAAATATGGAAGCGGTAAAAGAAAAATTTATAGATATGTATTTAAATACTTGGATAATTCATACATCTGTAAATTTCACAAATCATATATTAGATAATGGTTCTACTCCATCAGTTATAACTGCAATTATGAAACAACAAACAACTGAAAGATCAAGAACTGTTTTAAATCATGGCATGGATATTTATTCTGGCAGTGGTATTTGCATTGGTAAAAATAATTTTCTTACAAAATTTTATAATTCTTCGCCAATTGGAATTACTGTCGAGGGTTCAAATACACTCACTCGAGGTCTCATTATTTTTGGACAAGGATTAAATAAAAGTCATCCATATATATTCCCAATTTTTCAAAATATTCAAGATAATAATATAAATGACTTTAAATTAAATATAAATAAAATGATATCAAATATTATTAAAAATTATTACGAATTAATTTTCTTACAAATCAATCAAAAACTTAAAGTATTTTCATTTTCAAAAAATAATAACTTTAATTTAATCAATTTAAATATAGCAACACTTAAATTTAGTTTATTAGCAAATTTTATTGCATTAATGGGAGGTAAAATTAAATCAAAACAAATGATTTCTGGAAATATGTCCGATATCTTATCAAATTTATATTTATCTTATAGTATTTTATGGTATCATAATCATTATCTATCTTTAAATAATAAAACAACTGAACTTTTACGCGAAGAATGTTTAAATTATTTGATGAATGAAATTGATTATAAAATGAATTTGGTAATATCAAATTATGATATTTCTTTATTAAAACCGTTTTTATATCCAATGATCAATAAAATTACTTATTCTAATTTTGAAAACAAAAATAAATTATATAAATTGATAATAAATAATTCTGAATTACATAATATTTTTAAAAATGACATTTATTATAAGGGAACTGTTTTAGAAAAAATGGAAAAATTAAGATCATTAGAAGACCAAAATTCAAATGAATATAAAGATCTTTATCAAGATATCATAAGTGTTGGCGAATTCCCTATTGAAAAATAGAAGGATTTTTTGATAAACTAGACCAATCAATTTTATCTTGGTTTTTTTCGAGAATCTTAATTGCGCTCGCATTGGATGATAAATAATTCCAATTAATTTTTCTTTTATTCTTAGTAATCAAATGAATTGCACTGGTATTTAAAGATAAATTACACCAATTTATCTTATCACGATTATCTTCAAGCAACTTAATTGCACTTGGATTAGATGATAAGAAATCCCAATCAATTTTATCCAAATTTTTTTTTATTAAATGAATTGCATTTGGATTATAAGATAGGTAAGACCAATGAATCTTATCCTGATTCTCTTCAAGTAATTTAATAGCATTTTTATTTACTGATAAATATAACCAATGAATCTTATGAGGATTCTCTTCAAGTAGTTTAATAGCATTTGGATTAGTTGACAATAAAGACCAATCCAAATATTCAGGATTAATCCAATCTCTCAATTTCCAAACTGGTTTATTTAAACTCATTTTGATGATTATTAATCATAAATACAAAAATATTCAATTTTTATATTAGTTATCTCCAAATAAATCTCTTAGATAACTAATACCTCCTTTCTTAAATACTCTTGATGGTTTAAGGGCTTCTTGAAGGAATTCGTTTTCCATTTCAATATTATTTTTTTTCATTTCTTCATAGTCCAATTCAAATATTGATGGATTTGATGAGATTTCAAAATAATTAATTTTATCTGGATTTTCTTTTAATAATTCTATTCCATCTGGATTTTTGGATAATAAACACCAATCCAATTTATTCATATAAGTTCTCAATAGATTTATATTAGTGGAATGTAATGAAATATTACGCCAATTTATCGGATAGTTATGACTATATTTCTTTCCCATCTCTATCAATTCAATTGTTATATTAGGATTTGAATATATATAATTCCATCTTATCATGTGATGATTCTCAAATTTCGATAAAAATGGAATTGATTTTGGATTTAATGAAAAATTATCTAGATTAAGATTCGGTATATTCTCTTTTCTTGTTAATATATGAATTGCATTTTGATTACATGATAAGGAACTCCAATCAATAAATTGTGGATACTTTTCAATAATAGGAATAATATATGGAGAAGTGTTTGCACATAAATAACTCCAATTAATTTTATCCAAGTTTTCCTCAATAAACTTAATTATATTATAATTAGGATTTAGACTTAAAAACAACCAATTAATTCTTTTCATATTTTTCCTTAAAACCTTATCGTCACTTATGATATACATATATAAATTGAAATTAATCTTATCAAACTTATTTCTATAAATCTCAATGATATTGGGATTATAATATTTACTATAATTATAATAAATAGTTTTATAATCAATTACATTCTCATGCTCTAATAACTGTTCTATTATAAAAGGACTTGTGTTTAAACACATTTTATTAATTAATTTATCGTCCTTATTTTTAATTTCCTTCAGTAATTCAATGGCATTTGGGTTTAATCCAAGTTGATACATATCAAGTTTTTCTTTATCAATCCAATCTCTCAATTTCCAAACTGGTTTATTTAAACTCATTATGATGATTATTAATGATAAATACAAAAATATTCATTTTTTTTTAATCTCCAAATAATTCCTCAATATAATCATAATCAGGATTTTTAAAGACCCTTGAAGGTTTCATTACTTCTTTTATTAGATCCTCATATATCCCTTCATTAGCAATCTTCATTGCTTTATAATCCAACTGAAAAATAGCTGGGTTTTTTGATAAAGCAATCCAATGAATGTCGTTTAAATTATCTTTAAGAAGTTCAATTGCATTGGGATTTGCTGATAAATTCCAGTAATGAATTTTATCGCGATTCTCTTCGAGAATCTTAATTGCATTTGGATTTAATGATAATGCTTCCCAATTAATTTTATTTGGATTAGACTTAAGAAGTTTGATTGCATTTGGATTAGCTGATAACACTTTCCAATTAATTTTATTTGGATTAGACTTAAGAAGTTTGATTGCATTTGGATTAGCTGATAAATTATTCCAACTAATTTTATCTTGGTTTTCTTCAAGAAGTTTGATTGCATTTGGATTTTTTGATAATATATTCCAATTAATTTTATCTTGGTTTTCTTCAAGAAGTTTGATTGCATTTGGATTAGCTGATAAATTATTCCAATTAATTTTATTTTGATTTGCTTCAAGTAATTCAATAGTATTGGGGTTTAAACATAAAATATCCCAATTAATTTTATCTTGATTTTTCTCTAATAATTCAATAGCATTTAAATTAGATGATAAGAAATCCCAATTAATTTTGTCCAAGTTTCTCTCAAGTATTTCAATTGCCAATGGATTTGGATTTACACATAAATAACACCAATTAATTTTATCGCGATTCTTTTCAAGAAGATCAATGGCATTTGGATTAAATCCAAGTTGATATATATCAAGTTTTTTTTCATCAACCCAATCCCTCAATTTCCAAATTGGTTTATTCAAACTCATAATGATAATTATTATAAATCATAAAAACAAAAATCATTTTTTTATATTAATCATTACCAAATAACTCTTATTATAAAATAAATCAATTTTTTTATATTGTTTTATAATATATTTTACATTTATACTCTTTATAAATGTCATTATATTCTGTTGCTATTTCAATATATTTTGTAAAATCTTTTTTTCCTTTATTTATTACATTTAATGAAGTCCAAACATCATCTGTATAATTATTAATTTCTAAACAACTATAATATTCAGAAAGAGGATATTTAAACATTAACTTATGATACATAGTCGTTGGTACTTTAAAAATATATACACATATAGTCTCATTTTTTAATAATTGTCTCGCTTCTTTTAAAGTTATTGGTACTGCACTTTGATCTGCATGTCCTCCATCTGGATTAGTTATAACTAAATATTTTATTGGTTTATCTCCTAATAATTTTTTACTCTCACTCATATTTGTAATTATTATTGATAATTTATTTTGTAATAAAATAAATCATTTTTTTATATTATTTTAATATTATTTTATTACATTAATATCTGCTAATACACGA
>JACCDO010673544.1_pt1 | contig 23636 bp, 23 predicted proteins | sample 7446101 | NCBI WGS metagenome assembly JACCDO01 (sample SAMN15323440, study PRJNA562643) | freshwater metagenome | isolation source: river surface water | place: USA:Blue River Watershed | collected 2017-08-16
AAAAGCCGAACACGCAATCGGGTTCGAGCGCCAGGATCTTGTCGATCTTGGCGCTCAAAAACGCACTCACCCGAGGCTTCTCCTCCCGCGCCCGCCGCGGCCGCACCGTGTAGCCCGAAATGCCCACGATGCGATCGGCCTGCCCGAGCAAATAGAGCCACTCGGTGGTCTCTTCGGTCAGGCAGATGATGCGGCGGGGTCCCAGGTACTGGCTTGACATGGTGGGTTCTCAATTCACCTCATGAACGGGCCGATCGACACAGAAAACCAGATCATCAGAAGGCATAGCGGGCCACCAAGCTGAAACTGCGCCCAGGATTGGGGTACAGGCTCAGATGATAAGGGGCCGTATAGCTCGGTTTGTAGATCCCTGTGTCGGTGTATGTCTGGTTGGTCACATTCAAAACAGACGCCACCACCGACCACTGATTCAAGCGAAAGGCATAGGCCAGGTCGCCCACGACATAGGCGGGCAACTTCGCCTGGTTGTTGTTGAAGTCACCGGACATGTAGCGACTGTCCGCCCAACGGGTGGTGAAGGTGATCTGGTTTTTGGCCGTCAAGCGGTAATCCAGCGACAGTTGACCCGACCAGGACGCCACACCGGGAATGTCCTTGCCCACATAAACGCCTTCTGCAAATTTTGCGCTCATGTATTGAAACTGGGTCCGAAGCGTCATGGCTTTGGACCATGCCCAGGCCTGTCGGAAATTGACACCTTGACGCTTGGTCGGGTCGTAATTGACATTGCACCCATACGACACACAGCCCGAAGGATCGTAACCAATCTCATTCTTTGTCCGGCTCGAGAAATAGCTGACCTCGGTGCTGATGTCATCGGTCTTGTGGTTCAGGCCCAGGTCCACGTCCTGAGAGGTCTGGACGCGCAACAGAACCGGGGTGTAATCGGGCGCAGGTGCGATCACGTTGCTGTTGTCGTCCGCATTTGGAACGCGGAAATTCCGGCCAAGACGCAGGTAGCCCACGATGTTCGGTTTGAACGTCCGAACATATTGCAGTTCGCTGGCTTGAATGGTGCCATTGGCGTTGAAGCTGCTCGGGCCATACCCGTAATCAATCGTGCGGCGCTGCGCATAGCTCTCGCGCCGCGCGCCCAACACCAAGCGATCGGCATCGCTCAAATCCAGCACGTCCCGGATGTACAAACCCCTGGATTGATGCGCAATCTGATAGATGTTGCCACCTGCGTCAGCACCAGCGTTTCCGCACAAGGATGTCGTCGACCCACTGCTGCAACCAAACGTCAGGAAAGCTTGCCCATCTTTGTTGGATTGGATCCAGTCGTAGCCCACGGTCAGCGTGTTGCTTGCGCGAAGAAAGTTGTGGACCTTGATGCGAGGACTTGCGGACTGAACGTCAGCCCGACTGCTCGAGTTGCCATACGACTGACGCCAATCGTCGTAACGGTAACCCGCGTAAACGTTGTAAGCGTCGTACTGGTAGGCATCGCTGATGCGCCGACTGCGGTGGTTCAGGTCAATGGCCAGTTCAATATCCTGAATGGTTTTCTTGCCGAACAGCGTCAGCGACTGGCTATCGACAGCCGCATCCCAGTTGTACCCAGGCACCTGGGTCTCGCGTGGCGTTGACCCCAGCAAAACCGAGGGCAGCGCACCAGGCAATTTATTTCGCTCCCGGTTCGCAAAGAAGCGCACCCCCAACTCGGTTTGTCCATCCACTCGCTTGATCCAGTTGGAGCCCGCCGAGAGTTCGCTGCCATGGGAATTCTTGCGGTAGTTGTCGCTGGCAAATTGACGCGCAAACAGACTCAACTCACTGTCGTCAAGCGTCTTCGAGCGGTACAGACCCGATTGATAGCCACCAAAGCTGGCCACACCAGCAGAGATGACGGTGAGGTCGCCCACGTTTTTGCGGGTCACGATGTTGATGGTGCCGCCATTGGCGCCATCTCCGTAGAGCACACTGTTGCCTGTCTTGGTGATTTCGATGTGATGGATCGCTTCGACTGGAATCATGGAGGTTCGAGCCATGGCTTGCTCGTGCTCCGACAAGCGCACCCCGTCGAGCAAGACCACCACGTTGTTGGCGGCTGTATCGCCAAAACCCCGCATATCGATCACCGCATTGGTGCTGCCATCGAGGTTGAGCCGCAGGGGTAGGCCTGCCACCTTGGCCAACGCTTCGGAGACATTGCTGGCGCCACTCTTGAGAATGTCTGCAGCGGTGACGATGCTGGTGTGGGGCAGTGCGTCGGCCAGCTTTTCTTCAAAGCGTGAGGCATAGACCGTGACGGCTGGCAAAGTTGGCGTGGAGGTCGCGCGAGGATCGGCGCTGATGGGAGTTTGTGCGCCAACAGGCGACAAAAAGAACATGGCCGGCAGCAAAGCAGCCAATGGCTTGAGACGAGTTGTCATGAGAAGAATCCATCGATCGCCCTCACCGCCTTCCCCGACAGTGCATGGGCGTTACAGCGGTCCTTGCGGACCGCCACCGTGTTGGCCGGTATCCGGGCTGGCAGATGCAACCTTCATCGCCTTCCCGGCCACCTGTTTCAGGGCGGCCAGTGGTGTGTGTGATGAAAGCGGGGCCCCAAGGGGCCCGTCTGCTTACCGTTGCGGGGGCAGCGCAGGTTAGGCCGGGGCACGACGCCCAAACCCTCCTGCTTCCCGTTGAACTGCAGGCCGTGAACCAGCCCGCGAGCACCAACTTGGGCCATTGTAGCGACCGAGCTTGCGCCGACCCTACAGCCGAGGCATCGGCTTGCGCTTACAATGGTTCACAACTTCAACCCCTGTAGCTCATGGCTTCCAACGACCTCATCGACCAGATCGCCGAGCGCGTGGAGCATTTGCTCCTGCGACAAGAAGAATTGCAGCGCACCAACGACCTGCTGGCCGCCCAGGTGCGCGAGCTGAGCGCCGAGCGCGACCAGATGCGCTCGCGCCTCTCGGCCGCGCGGGCCCGCGTCGAAGCCCTCATCGAGCGATTGCCCGTCAACGCCAGCACCCCACCCGGAGACAGCGCATGAACGCCAGCACCCAGGTCGAGGTCCAGATCATGGGCCAGAGCTACATCCTGGGCTGCCCGCCCGACGGCCGCGAGCGCCTGCTGGCCGCGGTGCAAAAGGTCGACCAGGCCATGTGCAAGATCCGCGACGCCGGCAAGATCAAGGCGCGCGACCGCATCGCGGTGCTGGCCGCCCTGAACCTGGCCTTCGAGCCCGAGCCCACCCCGGCCCCGGCGGCCGCGCCCGCCCCGGTCGATCCCAGCACCACCGACCACCCCGCCGACACCGCCCGCCTGCAATCGCTGCTGGCGCGCCTGGACCAGGCCCTGGGCCACGACGGTCGCCTGCTGTAAACGCGGCCGTTGCGCGATCGGCCTGCGCACAGGCCCACAAGCCCCCGCCCGCGCATTGCCCGAGGCATTCCCGCCTACAATCGAGGCGTCTGCGATGCGCATCGGGCCTTATATTTCCTTGAACCAATGCTCATTGAGCACGGGCTTGGAACATCGTCAGCCTGGCGTGATCGTCTCGCGTCAGATGAACCCAAGGGCTGTCTGACCTCGCCCACCTGAACCCCCGGTTCAGGATGCCGGTCCGGTGGCACTCGCAGACACCTTTTCCAACAAGCAGGACAAGCGCGCATGATCGAACCGTGGCTGGTGGCCGAGTTGGCCGTTTTGGGACTCTGTACGGGATTTCTGGCGGGCTTGCTGGGCATCGGCGGGGGCATGATCATGGTGCCCTTCCTGACCATCATGCTCTCGACGCGCGGCGTCGCCGACGACCTGGCGGTCAAGATGGCCATTGCCACCTCGATGGCCACCATCATGTTCACCTCCATCTCGAGTGTGCGGGCCCACCACCGCAAGGGCGCGGTGCGCTGGGACCTGGTGCGCGGCCTGGCCCCCGGCATTGTGCTGGGCAGCCTGATTGCCAGCCTGGGGATTTTTGCGGTGGTGCGCGGCAGCGTGCTGGCGCTGGGCTTTGCCTTGTTTGTGGGCTTCTCGGCCACGCAGATGTTTCTGGACAAAAAGCCGGCGCCCACGCGGCAAATGCCGGGCTTTGCGGGCCAGTTGGCGGGCGGCGGTGTGATCGGCCTGCTGTCGGGCCTGGTCGGCGCCGGCGGCGGCTTCATCAGCGTGCCCTTCATGACCTGGTGCAATGTGGCCATCCACAACGCCGTGGCCACCAGCGCCGCGCTGGGCTTTCCGATTGCGGTGGCCAATGTGGCCGGCTATGTCTGGAGCGGCATGACGGTGCAAAACCTCCCGCCGCAGTCCTTTGGCTACCTGTGGCTGCCCGGCCTGCTGGTGATTGCGGTCTGCAGCGTGCTGATGGCGCCGGTGGGCGCCGGGGTGGCGCACCGCTTGCCGGTGAAAAAGCTCAAGCGCGTGTTTGCCAGCATTCTGTACTTGCTCTCGGCCTACATGCTCTACCGCGGCCTCAGCGGTCTTTGATGGACCCAGGCGCGCCGCTCGCCAAGCGCGCGGCGGCGCGGCTCAGGCCGGCGTGATGCACCACGGGGCCTGCTGGTGCACCAGCCCCATCCACAAGGCCCAGCCCGACAGGCCCGCCAGGGCCAGACCCGCCAGGCGCACCCCCCAGCGACCGTCGCCCAGGGCTTGCATCTTGAGCAGCAGCCAGGGCCCGGCCAGCAAGCTCACGCTCGAGCCCAGGGCAAAGCCCGCCATCACCAAAGCGCCCTGCCCCGCCCCCGCACTGAGCGCGGCCACCATCAGCGCCGAGTACAGCAGGCCACAGGGCATGAAGGCCCACAACATGCCCATCAGGGCCGGCGCCTGCCAGCCGGCGCGTTGGCTGGCCCCGCGCAGGCGCTGCCACACGCGCCGCGCGCCCTGGTCCAGCCACACCGGTTGCTGGCCCCGCAGCAGCAGCCACAGGCCCAGCACGATGGCCGCCACATGCAGCATCGACCAGACGGGCCGCAAAGCGGCCGATTGCACCGTGAGCCAGCCCAGGCCCTGCACACTGGCCGCGGCCAGCGCGCCCAGCGCGGCATAACCCAGCAGGCGCCCACCCTGAAAGGCCCAGAGGGCGGGCAGGCGGCCACGGCCGTCGGGGCGGGCCGCCGATTGCGCCATGCCGGCGCAGGCCGCACCGCACATGGCCACGCAGTGCGGGCCGCCCGCCAGGCCCATCAAGAGGCCGGTCACGGCCAGGGAGGTGCTCACATTCGATCCTTGCGTCGCCAGGAGGGCGATGCTCAGATGATCTTCGAAAACCGGGTGCGCTGCCGATCCTGCTGCAAATAGCGATCGAACACCATGGCCACCCCGCGGATGAAGTACCAGCCCATGGGCGTGACCTTGACGCCCGTGGCCGACAGCGTCACCAGCCCCTGCGTCTGCATCTCGGCCAGGCGCTCGAGTTCGGTGGCGAAATAACGGGGCACGTCGATCAACCAGGCCAGCTGGATCGACTCGAACTCCAGCTCGCCCTGGCACATCAAGGCCATGATGATGGCGCGGCGGATCAGGTCATCGCGCGAGAGCGCCATGCCGCGCTGCACCGGCAGATGCCCTTGGTCGAGCGCGTCGGTGTACTCCTCCATGGTCTTGGCGTTCTGGCTGTAGGTCGCGCCCACGCGGCCAATGGCCGACACACCCAGCGCGATCAGGTCGCAGTCGGGTTGCGTGCTGTAGCCCTGGAAGTTGCGGTGCAGGCGGCCCTGGCGCTTGGCCACCGCCAGCGCATCGTCGGGCAGGGCAAAGTGGTCCATGCCCACATACACATAGCCCGCGTCCATCAGCGCGTCGATCGAGCGCGCCAGCATGGCCACCTTGGCCGACGCGGGGGGCAGCTCGGCCTCGTGGATGCGCCGCTGGGGCTTGAAGCGCTCGGGCAGGTGGGCATAGGCGTACAGCGCGATGCGGTCGGGCCGCAAGGCCTTGATCTGCGCCAGCGTGCGCTCGAAGGACTCGGGCGACTGCTTGGGCAGGCCGTAGATCAGGTCCACATTGAGCGACTCAAAACCGATCTCGCGCGCGGCCTGCACCAGCGCAAAGACCTGCTCGGCCGGCTGCAGGCGGTGCACCGCCTTTTGCACCGCCGGATCGAAGTCCTGCACGCCAAAGCTCAGGCGGTTGAAGCCCAGGTCCCACAAGACCTTCAGACGGGCCACATCCACCGTGCGCGGATCGACCTCGACCGAGTACTCGCCGCCGGGCACCAGATGGAAATTGCGCTTGAGCATGGCCATCAGCTGGCCCAGCTCGGCATCGCTCAGAAAGGTGGGCGTGCCGCCGCCCAGGTGCAGCTGGCTCACGCTGTGGCCACGGCCCAGGGCCTGCACATGCAGGTCCACCTCGCGGGTCAGGTATTGCAGGTAGGTGGCCGCCCGGTCCTTGTGCCGCGTGATGATCTTGTTGCAGGCGCAGTAGTAGCACAGCGACTCGCAAAACGGCACATGCACGTACAGCGACAAGGGCTGCGCCCGCGCCCCATCGCGCCGCTGGTGCAGGGCCTGGACGTAATCGGCTTCGGTGAACGCCTCGACAAAGCGGTCGGCCGTCGGGTACGAGGTGTAGCGCGGCCCGGGCACATCAAAGCGGGTCAGCAGTTCAGGGGTCAGGACGGACATGAAAGCAAAAAGACGGTCAATCGGTTGGACGCCACGGTGGCGATGATCCGCATGGTGCAGAAAAACCCATGGCGCGGTGTTGACCCATGTCAAGCTTTCGACATGGACACCCTTGATCCAGGACAAAATCGGGATTACCCTAGGGACTATGCTCAATCCTCAAACCATCAAAGTCGCCTGCTCCAATTGCAACCTGCGTGAGCTGTGCATGCCGGTGGGCCTGTCGGATCACGACCTGACGCGCCTGGACGATCTGGTCGCCACGCGCCGCAAGATCAAGCGCGGCACCACCCTGTTTACCAACGGCGAGAAATTCACCTCGCTCTACGCCATCCGCACCGGCTTTTTCAAGACCTGCCTGGCCACCGAAGACGGCCGTGACCAGGTCACGGGGTTTCAGATGGCTGGCGAGATCATCGGCCTTGACGGCATCGTCAACGACCACCACACCTGCGACGCGGTGGCCCTGGAAGACGCCGAGGTCTGCGTGATGCCCTTTGACCGCATCGAAGAGCTCTCGCGCGAGGTGACGGCGCTGCAGACCCATGTGCACAAGATCATGAGCCGCGAGATCGTGCGCGAGCACGGTGTCATGCTGCTGCTGGGCAGCATGCGCGCCGAGGAGCGCCTGGCGGCTTTCTTGCTGAACCTGGTGCAGCGCCTGCACGCCCGGGGCTTTAGCCAGTCCGAGCTGATCCTGCGCATGACGCGCGAGGAAATCGGCAGCTACCTGGGTCTCAAACTCGAGACCGTCAGCCGCACTTTCTCGAAGTTTGCCGAAGACGGCATCATCGAGGTCCGCCAGCGCCACGTCCGCATCCTCGACACCGAGGCGCTGCGCCGACTGGTCAACAACACCCCCCAGTGCCATTGACGTTGCGGGCGCAATCGGCCGGTCGCTGATCGGCCGGCACCGGGCAGCGGTTGACCTCAAAGGGCGACTGCGCCAGCAGCGTGGTCAGCGCACTCGAGACCATGGCCAGGGCCCAGAAGACAAAAAAGGCGAGCGTGTAAACGCCCTGGCGTGACAGCGCCAGCGGGTGGCCGAACCAGCTCAGGTCCGCCGGGTCCACCAGCGCAAACACCGCGATTTCCAGCAGGCCAGCCACCAAAAAAGCCGGCCAGGCAATCCACATCAGGCGTTGGGCAAACACGGGTCGTCTCCTGGTTGGGGGTGGGCTCAGGGCTTGGCCGGCTGGCCCGGCTGCGGCAAGGCGCCGGTGGCCGAGTGGTTGCGGCCCTCCACGGCAGGGGCCTGGCTGATGTCGGGGCTGGTGCGCACCGCCTCGTCCTTGAGCAGGACGGGGTCGATGTTGCGCGCGGCCACCATGAAGGTGTAGACGCTGGCGATCACCACCAGCAGCGGGCCGGCAATGACCATCCAGACCATGCCGAAGCGCCACCAGGGGCGCGGGTTGGAGATGGGGGCATTCGTCATGGCTTGTCCTTTGTCAACGCGGCACCAGAAAGACCGACTTCTCACGCACCACCCCGGTGGCGTCGCCCCGGTCGTTGTGGGCCTGGAGTTCAAACACAATGGGGTGCGAGCCCGCGCTCGCCGCCTCGTAGGGCAGGTGCAGGCGCACCGACACCCACAGCGACTGCGTGGCCGCCACCTCGACCTCGCCCTCGGTGGCCACCTGCAGGCCCGGCAGGCCGCTGGCGCTCACGCGATAGCGCATGGGTGATTCGGAGGCGTTCATCACCTGCAGGCGGTACACGTTCTCGATCTGCCCACCCGCGACGATGCGCGCCAGGGCCGCGCGGTCGCGCACCACGTCCACCTTGAAGGGCTCGCGCAGCGACAGGCTCACCAGCACCGCCACCACAATCGCCAGCAGCACCCCGGTGTAGAGCAGCACCCGTGGGCGCAGCACATGGCGCCAGGTCTGGGCGCGCGTCCAGTGGTGGGTCATGGCGTTTTGCGTCGAGTACTTGATCAGGCCACGCGCATAGCCCACCTTGTCCATCACCGTGTCGCACACATCGGCGCAGGCCCCGCAGCCAATGCACTCGTACTGCAGGCCTTGGCGGATGTCGATGCCGGTGGGACACACCTGCACGCACAAGGTGCAGTCCACGCAGGCCCCCAGGCCCAGGGCCTTGGGGTCGGCCTTTTTCGAGCGCGCGCCACGCGGCTCGCCGCGCTCGCTGTCGTAGGTCACGATCAGCGTGTCCTTGTCGAACATCGCGCTTTGAAAGCGCGCATAAGGGCACATGTACTTGCAGACCTGCTCGCGCATGAAACCGGCGTTGCCATAGGTGGCAAAGCCGTAGAACAGCACCCAGAAGACTTCCCACGAGCCCATGTGACCGGTGAAGAACGCCATGCCCAGCTGGCGAATCGGCGTGAAGTAGCCCACAAAGCTAAAGCCTGTCCACAAGGCAATGCCCAGCCAGATGATGTGCTTGTACGACTTCTTGAACAGCTTCTCGAGCGACATGTCGGCGCCATCGAGGCGCATGCGCGCGCTGCGGTCGCCCTCGATCTTGCGCTCGACCCACATGAAGATCTCGCTGTACACGGTTTGCGGACAGGCATAGCCGCACCACAAACGCCCGGCCACCGCGGTGAACAGAAACAGCGAGAAGGCCGAGATGACGAGCAGGGCCGTCAGGTAAATGAAGTCCTGCGGATACAGCACCAGGCCAAAGATGTAAAAGCGCCGCGCGCCCAGGTCAAACAGCACCGCCTGGCGTTGGCCCCACTCCAGCCAGGGCAGGCCGTAGAAGACCAGCTGCGTGAGGAACACCATGGCCCAGCGCCATTTCGCAAACAGGCCTTGCACGCTGCGCGGATAGATCTTCTGATGCGCCACATACAGCGAGACCTCCTCGCTGTCGTCGCTGGTCGGGGCGCCCGCGGGCACGGCCACGATGGGCACGATCTTGCGCGGGGTGGGTTCTTGAGGGTCCTGCACGTTGCGTTCCAGTTTCATGCCAAAGCGCTCAGCCGCTTCTTGCGCGCGCACGGCCAGGTGCGTCGCAGCGACCGGGCGCGGTCAGGGCCCGCGAACAGGCCCTGCGCGAGATCACTTGGCGGCCGCACCCTTGCCGTTGGAGAGGCCCCAGACATAGCTGGCGAGCACATGGATCTGGCCCTCGGTCAACTTGGTGGCCTGGGCCGGCATGACGTTGGTCTTGCCGTTGTTGATCATTGCCACGATGGCGTTCTCGCCCCAGCCGTGCAGCCAGATGTCGTCGGTCAGGTTGGGCGCGCCCAGCGCGGTGTTGCCCTTGCCGTCGGCACCATGGCAGGCGGCGCAGGCCCCGAACTTGGTCTTGCCCAGCGAGGCGCGCAGCGAGTCGTGCGGGCTGCCCGAGAGGCTCAGCACATATTGGGCCACGTTGCGCACATCCTCGGGCGTTCCCACGGCCGCGGCCATGGGGGGCATCATGCCCTGGCGACCCTGCACCAGCGTCTCCTTGATCTTCTCGGGCGAGCCGCCATGCAGCCAGTCCGCGTCGGTCAGGTTGGGGAAGCTCTTGGAGCCGCGCGCATCCGAGCCGTGGCACTGGGCACAGTTGTTCATGAACAGGCGGTCGCCAATGGCCATGGCTTGCGGATCCTTGGCCACCTCTTGCACCGGCATGCCGGCAAATTTGGCGTACAGCGGCGCGACCTGCTCATTGCCCTTGGCCACTTCCTTTTGGTACTGGTCGGCCGAGGACCAGCCAAAGCGGCCCTCGCTCGTGCCCAGGCCCGGGTAGAACACCAGGTAGACCGCCGAGAAGACGATGGTGATGATGAACAGGCCCACCCACCAGCGCGGCAGCGGGTTGTTCATTTCACGCAGGTCGCCGTCCCAGACGTGACCGGTGGTGTTGTCGTTGGCCGTCATGGCCTTGGCCTTGCCCGTGAACCACAGCAGCAACAGACAGGCGATGATGCTCACCACCGTGATGCCGGCCACGTACAGATGCCAGAAATTGCTGACGAAGTCGCTCATATCGTTTCCTTCAATGGTGCTGGGGACGCTCAGTCGTCCTGGCCGAACGGCAGACGGGCGGCTTCTTCAAAGCGGTCCTGGTTGCGCTTGGCCAGCGCCCACCAGACGATGCCCAGAAAGGCCACGAACGCCATCACGGTCACGATCGATCGCAGGGTATTGATGTCCATGCCAGCGCTCCTTTATTTGCGGGCCGTGCCCAGCCCTTGCAGGTAGGCAATCACGGCGTCGAGTTCGGTCTTGCCCTTGATCTCTTCCGGGGCCTTGGCAATTTCGTCGTCGCTGTAGGGCGCGCCCAGGGTCCGCAGGCCCGCCATGTGCGCCGAGATGCTGCTGTGGTCCACCGGGTTTTTCTCGAGCCAGGGGTAGGCCGGCATGTTGGACTCGGGCACCACGTCACGCGGGTTGGTCAGGTGGATGCGGTGCCACTCGTCGGAGTAGCGGCCGCCCACGCGGGCCAGGTCGGGGCCGGTGCGCTTGGAGCCCCACTGGAAGGGGTGGTCGTAGACAAATTCTCCGGCCACCGAGTAAGGGCCGTAGCGCAGCGTTTCGGCGCGGAAGGGCCGGATCATCTGCGAGTGGCAGTTGTAGCAGCCCTCGCGGATGTAGACGTCGCGGCCGGCCACTTGCAGCGCGGTATAGGGCTTGAGGCCCGGCACCGGCTGGGTGGTGGACTTCTGGAAGAACAGCGGCACGATCTCGACCAGGCCGCCGAACAGCAGCACGACCAGGATCAGCACGATCATCAGGAAGTTGCTGGTTTCGACCTTTTCATGCGACAGGCCGCCGCTGGATGGTTGTTGGGCCATGTTGTGTTTCTCCTCAGGCGTGGGCGGGGGCGGGGATCTGCACGTCGACCGAGCGGCCGACGGTGGCGGTCTTGATCACGTTCCAGAGCATGATCACCATGCCGCCCAGGTACAGCAAACCGCCGAGCAAACGCAGCACATAGAAGGGATAGGTCGCTTTGACCGATTCCACAAAGGTGTAGGTCAGGGTGCCGTCGGCATTGACCGCGCGCCACATCAGGCCTTGCATCACACCGGCAATCCACATCGCGGCGATGTAGATCACGATGCCCAGCGTGGCGGTCCAGAAATGGATCTCGATGGCCTTGACGCTGTACATCTTCTTCTGGCCAAACAGGCGCGGGATCAGGTAGTACATCGAGCCCATGGTCACCAGGCCCACCCAACCCAGGGCACCCGAGTGCACGTGGCCCACGGTCCAGTCGGTGTAATGCGAGAGCGCGTTGACGGTCTTGATCGACATCATCGGGCCTTCGAAGGTCGACATGCCGTAGAAGGACAGCGACACGATCAGGAAGCGCAGGATGGGGTCGTCACGCAGCTTGTGCCAGGCGCCCGAGAGGGTCATGATGCCGTTGATCATGCCGCCCCAGCTGGGGGCCAGCAGGATGAGCGAGAAGAGCATGCCGATCGACTGCGTCCAGTCCGGCAGCGCGGTGTAGTGCAGGTGGTGCGGACCCGCCCACATGTAGGTGAAGATCAGCGCCCAGAAGTGCACGATCGACAGGCGGTACGAGTAGACCGGCCGCTCGGCCTGCTTGGGGATGAAGTAGTACATCATGCCCAGGAAACCCGCGGTCAGGAAAAAGCCCACCGCGTTGTGCCCGTACCACCACTGCACCATGGCGTCCTGCACACCGGCGTAGGCCGAGTAGGACTTGAGGGCGCCGACCGGCAGGGCCGCGCTGTTGACCAGGTGCAAGAGCGCCACGGCAATGATGAAGGCGCCAAAGAACCAGTTGGCCACATAGATGTGACGCACCTTGCGCGTGCCCACCGTGCCAAAGAAGACCACCGCAAACGCCACCCAGACCAGGGTGATCAGGATGTCGATGGGCCACTCGAGCTCGGCGTACTCCTTGCCGCTGGTGTAGCCCAGCGGCAGCGAGATCGCGGCCAGCAGGATCACCAGTTGCCAGCCCCAGAAGGTGAAGGCGGCGAGCTTCTCGGCAAACAGGCGCACATGGCAGGTGCGCTGCACCACATAGTAGGCCGCTGCAAACAGACCGCAGCCGCCAAAGGCAAAGATCACCGCGTTGGTGTGCAGGGGACGCAGGCGGCCGTAGCTCAGCCATGGAATGCCCAGGTTGAGCTGCGGCCAGGCGAGCTGGGCCGCGATGATCACGCCCACCAGCATCCCGACCACGCCCCACACCACCGTCATGATGGCGAACTGCCGGACCACCTTGTCGTTGTAGACCGTGGCCTGTGTGTTGGCAAAAGTCATTGGAACCTCGTTACAGAAAAGAACAGACCAAGTTTGCGGGGAAAGCCCAGGGCGCCCCTTGATGCACATCAATCGTTTTTCAGAATGCGCTCACCTTCGGCCTCGATGTCTTCAAATTGCCCGCGATGGATGGCCCACCACAGCCCACCCAGAATGAAAAACACCAGCACCACCGACAGCGGGATCAGGAAATACAGAATGTCCATGCTCAATCTCCAGCGCGCCAAGGACCAGCCAGGCGGCGCGCATTGAGCACCACCAGCAAAGAACTGAGCGCCATGCCCAGGCCCGCGGCCCAGGCCGGCAGCCAACCCATCAGGGCCAGTGGCACACAGGCGGCGTTGTAGGCCAGCGCCCACCACAGGTTTTGTCGCACGATGCGCAGGGTCTGGCGGCTGCGCTGCAGGGTCTGCAGCACCTGGTCGATCTGGCCGCTCAGGATCACAAAGTCCGACTGCGCTTGCGCCAGCGGCACCGCCTGTCCCAGCGCGAACGAGACCTGCGCGCCCGCCAGCACCGGGCCATCGTTGAGGCCGTCGCCCACCATGGCCACGCGCCGACCCTGCGCTTGCAAGGCCTTGACCCGTGCCAGCTTGTCTTGCGGCAGGCAGCCCCCATGCGCGTCGTCGATGCCCACGGCTTGCGCCACATGCGCCACCGCGTCCTCGCGATCGCCCGAGAGCACCTGCAGCTGCAGGCCCAGGGCCTGCAGCCCCTGCACCACCGACGCCGCCTCGGGGCGCACCTGCTCCTGCCATTCAAAACTGGCCACCCAGCCCTGTGCATCGGCCAGGTGGGCCTGCACCGGCGCCGGCCCTTGTGCGGGCAGCGCGGGGGCGCCGGTCCAGCGGGCCGAGCCCCAGCGCAGCGGCCCCAGGCCGGGCAGCTCGCCCTGCACGCCCTGCCCGGGCGACTCCTGCACCGCCAGCGCCGCAAGCGGTGCCAGGCCTTGCGTGCGTGCCTGGCGCACCAGCGCACGCGAGAGGGGATGCAGCGAGTGCTGTGCCAGTGCCGCGGCCCAGGCCAAGGCCTGCTCGGCGCTCACCCCATCGCGGGTGCGCACGCCCACCCATTGCGGCGCGTCCAGCGTGAGCGTGCCGGTTTTGTCAAAGACCACGGTATCGACCGAGGCCAAGGCCTCGAGCGCGTCCAGGCGGCGCACCAGCACCCCCTGGCGCGCCAAGGCCCCGGCCGAAGCCAGCATGGCCGCGGGCGTGGCCAGCGACAGCGCGCACGGGCAGGTCACCACCAGCACCGCCACCGCCACCATCAGCGCATGCGCCGGATCGCGCTCCCAGCCCCACAAAGCCGCAGCCAGGGCCGTCAGCAGCACCCCCCACAAAAACGGGCGTGCCACCCGATCGGCCAGGCGCGCCATGCGCGGCTTGTCCACCGCGGCGCTTTGCATGAGCTGCACGATTTGCGCATAGCGCGTCGCGGCCCCCAACTGGTCGACCCGCATCTCGATGCGCGCGCTCAGGTTGTGGGAACCGGCAATCACCCGCTCGCCCGGCCCGCGCGAGAGCGGGCGTGACTCGCCGGTCAAGAGCGCCTCGTCGACCTGGGTATGGCCCACCAGCACCACCCCGTCGGCGGCCAAGGCCTCGCCCGGCAAGACCTCCAGCACATCGCCCAGCGCCAGGCGACGCACCGACACCGTCTCCCAGTCCTGTCCGGGCGCACGGCGGCGCACCGTGTCGGGCAGGCGGTTGAGCACCGCCTCCAGGGCCCCCGCGGTGCGGTCGCGCAGGCGCTGCTCCAGCCAGCGGCCCAGCAACAAAAAGCTCACGAACATGGTCAGCGAGTCGAAGTAGACCTCGGCGCCAAACGGCCCGTCGGGGTCAAAGGTGCCCACACTGCTGATGGCAAAAGTGACCAGCATGCCCAGCGCCACCGGCAGGTCCATGCTGATCTGGCGCTGGCGCACATCGCGCCAGGCATTGCGCACAAAGGGCACGCAGGAAAACAGCATCACCGGCAGCGACAGCACCCAGGAGGCCCAGCGCAGCAAGGCCATGATGTCGGCCGGGATCTCGCCCGGCGCGGTGACGTAGGCCGGCGTGGCATACATCATCACCTGCATCATGCACAGCAGCGCCACCACCAGGCGCCAGAGCATGCGCCGCGCCTCCCGCCGGCGCGCCTCGTGCGCCTGCGCGTCCTGCGCCGGCACCACCTGGTAGCCGACCTGGGCCACCGCCGCCATCCAGGCCGAGGGGCTGGTGCGGCGTGCGTCCCAGACCACACGGCCACGGTGGCTCGCGCCGCTGATCTGCACCTCGCCCACGCCCGGCACCGAGCGCAAGGCGTCCTCGATGGTCAGGGCGCAGGCTGCGCAGTGCATGCCTTCAAAAACCACGCTGGAGGTCCAGCAACCGGGCTGTGCCGGCTGCTCGGCGCTGAAGGCCGACCACTCTTGGGGCACGTCCAGCCAACGCCAGTCCTGGGGCGCGCGGATCGGGGATTCAAGCTTGACCGATGTCATGTGGGGGACGATAAAGCCACACCCCGTGCACAGACTTGACGTACATCAAGTAAGCTCGACGCGAGGGGCACTACAGTGTCCCCATGCCATCCCCGGTTGGGGCCCTGGCATCATGGTCCGCATTTCGCGCATCACTTCATAGGAGAACAGCATGTACCAACGCATTCTTGTGGCCACCGACGGCTCCACCCTGTCCAAAAAAGCCGTGACCCACGCCATCGCCCTGGCCGCCGCGCATGGCGCCGAACTGGTGGCCTTGAAGGTGGTGCCGCGTTATCCGCAGTCCTACTTTGAAGGCAGTGTGCCGCTGTCGGCCGACGAGATCGGCCGCATCGAAAAGCAGTGGATCGAGGCCGCCGAGGCCAACCTGGCCACCGTGCGCAAGGCGGCCGAGGCCAAAGGCGTCAAGACCAAGTCCGTGACCGCCAAGTCCGACGTGGTGTCGGATGCGATCCTGGCCGCTGCCAAGAAGAGCAAGGTCGACCTGATCGTCATGGCCTCGCATGGTCGCAAGGGCATCAAGCGCCTGCTGCTGGGCAGCGAGACCCAGCAGGTGCTGACGCACTCGAGCATCCCGGTGCTGGTCCTGCGCTAAGCCGCCCCTGCCCCACAACACGCCGCCGTGGGCTGCCTTGCGCAGCACCGGCGGCGTTTTGCTGCCTCAGGCGCTGAAGCTGGCGCGGTACTGATCGCGCAACAGGTTTTTCTGGACCTTGCCCATGGTGTTGCGCGGCAGCTCGCTCACCACCACGCATTTTTTGGGGATCTTGAAGTTGGCGAGCTTGGCCTTGAGCTCGGCAATGATGGCCTCGGGCTGCAAGCTGACGCCGGGTTTGGCAATCACCACCGCCACGCCCACCTCGCCAAAGTCCGGATGCGGCACGCCGACCACCGCGCTCTCGGCCACGCCCTGCATCTCGTTGATATAGCCCTCGATCTCGGCGGGGTAGACGTTGTAGCCCCCGCTGATGATCAGGTCCTTGCTGCGGCCCACAATCGTCACATAGCCGCGCTCGTCCTGGCGGCCCACATCGCCGGTCTTGAAGAAGCCGTCGGCGGTGAATTCCTCGGCGGTTTTCTCGGGCATGCGCCAGTAGCCGGCAAACACATTGGGGCCCTTGACCTGGATGCCGCCAATCTCGCCCACGGGCACGGGCTGGCCCGCATCGTCCTGCACGCGCAATTGCACGCCGGGCAGCGCAAAGCCCACCGTGCCACCACGGCGCTCGGTCTGCCCCGCATAGCGGACATCGGCCTGGTAGGGGTTGGAGGTCAGCATGATCGTCTCGCTCATGCCGTAGCGCTCCAAAATGGTGTGGCCGGTGCGCGCCTGCCAGTCGGCAAAGGTTTCGATCAGCAGCGGCGCCGAGCCCGAGATGAACAGGCGCATGTGCTGGCAGGCCGCAGGCGTGAGCGTGGGCTCGGCCAGCATGCGCACATACAGCGTCGGCACGCCCATGAACACCGTGGCTTCGGGCAGGCGGGCGATCACGCGGCGCGGATCGAACTTGCCCATCCAGATCATCTTGCTGCCGTTGAGCAGCGCGGCGTGGATGGCCACAAACAGGCCGTGCACATGGAAGATGGGCAGCGCGTGGATCAGCACATCGCCAGGGCGCCAACCCCAGTAGTCCTTGAGCATGAGCGCGTTCGAGCTGAGGTTGCCGTGCGAGAGCATGGCCCCCTTGCTGCGCCCGGTGGTGCCGCTGGTGTACAAGATGGCGGCCAGGTCGTCGCGGCCGCGGCGGGCGGGCGTGTGCTGGTCCGACTGGTGCGCGGCGCGCTCGAGCAGCGAGCCGTTGCGCGCATCGCCCAAGGTGAACACATGGCGGGTGCCGGCACGAAACGCAATTTTGCTGACCCAGCCAAAGTTGGCCGGGCTGCAGACCACCACCGCCGGTTCGGCATTGCCGACAAAGTAATCGATCTCGGCGCTCTGGTAGGCGGTGTTGAGCGGCAGGAACACATGGCCGGCGCGCAGCGTGGCCAGGTAGAGCATCATGGCCTCGACCGATTTCTCGACCTGCACCGCAATGCGGCTGGACGGCGGCAGCTCAAGCGAATCGAGCAGGTTGGCCATCATGGCGCTGGCCCGGTCCAAGTCGCGCCAGGAGTAGGCCAGGCCTTCGTCGGTCTGCACCGCCACCGTGTCCAGGTCTGCAGGGAAGGCCGCCCGCAGCACGGCAAACAAATTGTCGTTGCTCATGAAACATCCTGGCCGGCAAGCGGCCGCTGATCGATCGGGAATGATCAGTCGAGTTTAGCGCCGGAGGCCTTCACGACCTGGGCCCACTTGACCAGTTCCTTGCGGATAAAGCCGGCAAACTGATCGCCCGTCAGGTTGGGAAACTCGGCCCCCTGGCCGGCCCAGACCGCCTTGGCCTCGTCGGTCAGGCAGGCCCGGCGGATTTCCTCGACCGCGCGGGCCTGGGCGTCGGCTGGCGTGCCCTTGGGCGCCCACACCCCGTACCAGGTCGAGACGGTGTAGTCGGGCAAGCCCAGCTCGGCCGAGCAGGGCACATCGGGAAAGGCCGGGCTGCGCTTGGCGCCCGAGACCATCAGGGCACGGATGCGACCGGCCTTGATGTGCGCGGCCGACGAGCCCAGGCCGTCGAACATCATGTCCACGCTGCCGGCAATCAGGTCCTGCAGCGCGGGGCCCGCGCCGCGGTAGGGGATGTGCGTGATGAAGGTGCGCGTCTGCAGCTTGAACAGCTCGCCCGCCAGGTGGTGCGAGGTGCCGCTGCCGGCCGAGCCGTAATTGAGGCGGCCGGGGCTTTTGCGCACCAGCTCCAGAAAGGCCTTGAAGTCGGGCACCTCGACTTTCTTGGGGTTGACCACCAGCACCTGCGGCACATTGGCCACCAGGATCAGCGGCACCAGATCGCGCTCGAGCTCGTACTCGAGCTTGGGGTACATAAAGGGCGCGATGGTGTGATGGACCGCGCCCATGAACAGGTTGTAGCCATCGGGTGCGGCCCGCGCGGCCAGGGTGGCCCCCACCGTGCCCCCCGCACCGCCCTTGTTGTCGATCACCAGCTGGCGCCCGGTCAGGCGGGCAAACTGCGCCGACATGGGCCGCGCGAAGGCATCGGTCCCACCACCGGCCGGAAACGGAACGATCAGGTTCACGGGTTTGGTCGGCCAGGTGCTTTGGGCCTTGGCCGCCAGTGGCGAGGCCAGAACGCCCAGGGCAGCCAGGGCCTGCAGGCTCTGGCGGCGGGAAAGCAAGTCGTCGCGCATGAAGGGTCTCCGCTTGTGGTTCGTGGTGCGGCATCATAGGCACAGGCGAGCAGCCCTGCCAAGGCGGGCTTGCCCGAACCATGCACCCACAGGGCCTTCTGCGGCCCAGCGCAGGGCCCGGCTCAGGCCCTCAGGCGGCGCGGCGTGCGGCCCAGCGCCACAGCAGGGCACCCGCCAGAATCATCGGCACGCACAGCCACTGGCCCATGCTCAGCCCCAGCCCCAGCAGGCCCAGGTGGGCATCGGGTTCGCGGAAGAACTCGGCCACAAAGCGCATCAGGCCGTAGCCCATCAGGAACACCGCCGAGACCTGGCCGGTGGCGCGCGGCTTGCGGGCAAAGGCCCAAAGCAGCACAAACAGCAGCAAGCCTTCGAGCAGGAACTGGTAGAGCTGGGAGGGGTGGCGCGGTGCATCGCCCGCGCCCCGAAACACCATGCCCCAGGGCAAGCTGGGGTCGGCCACCCGGCCCCACAGCTCGCCGTTGATGAAGTTGCCCAGGCGGCCCGCCGCCAGACCCGTGGGCACGCAGGGCGCCACAAAATCCATCACCTGGAAAAACGGCCGCTGGCGCGAGCGGGCAAACCAGAGCATGGCCGCCATCACCCCCAGCAAACCGCCATGAAAGCTCATGCCGCCTTGCCAGATCGCGAACGCCTCCAGCGGGTGCGAGAGGTAGTGGCCCAGGTTGTAGAACAGCACATAGCCCAGCCGCCCACCCAGCACCACGCCCAGCACGCCCAGGAACAGGATGTCGTCCACATCCTGCGCGCGCCATGCGCTCAGCTGGGCATAGGGCAGGTGTTGCAGGCGCCGACGCGCCAGCCACATGAACAGGCCAAAGGCCGCCAGATAGGTCAGGCCGTACCAATGCACGGCCACTGGGCCGATCTGCAAGGCCACCGGGTCGATGGCCGGGTGTTGCAGCATGGGGCCTCAGTCCTGGTAGCGGCTGAGATCGCGCACCGCGCCACGGTCGGCCGAGGTCGCCAGCAGGGCATAGGCCTTGAGCGCGGTCGAGACCTTGCGCGGGCGCGGCAGGACCGGTTTCCAGCCCAGGCGGTCCTGCTCGGCACGGCGCGCCGCCAGCTCTTCATCGCTGAGCAGCACGTCGATGCGGCGGTTGGGGATGTCGATGCGGATGCGGTCGCCGTGGCGAATCAGACCAATGGCGCCACCAGCGGCCGCCTCGGGCGAGCAATGCCCGATCGACAGGCCCGAGGTGCCCCCCGAAAAACGCCCGTCGGTCAGCAGGGCACAGGCCTTGCCCAGGCCCTTGGACTTGATGTAGCTGGTCGGGTAGAGCATTTCCTGCATGCCGGGGCCACCGCGCGGGCCCTCGTAGCGGACCACCACCACGTCGCCGGCCTTGACCTCGTCGTTCAGGATGTGCTCGACCGCCTCGTCCTGGCTCTCGACCACATGGGCCGGGCCTTCAAACACAAGCAGGCTGTCGTCCACACCCGCGGTCTTGACCACGCAGCCGTCCAGGGCGATGTTGCCGCGCAGCACGGCCAGGCCGCCCTCCTGGCTGAAGGCGTGTTCAACCGAGCGGATGCATCCCTTGGCGCGATCGGTGTCGAGGCTGGGCCAACGCGTGGCCTGGCTGAACGCCACCTGGGTCGGGATGCCGGCAGGACCCGCCTTGTAGAAGGTCTGCACCGCGTCAGAGGGCGCGCGCGCAATGTCCCAGGCGTCGAGCGCGTCCTTCATGGTGGGCGTGTGCACGGTCGGCACATCGGTGTGCAGCTTGCCCGCACGGTCGAGCTCGCCCAGGATGGCCATGATGCCGCCGGCGCGGTGCACGTCTTCGATGTGGTACTTGTCGGTGTTCGGGGCCACCTTGCACAGCTGGGGCACGACCTTGGACATGCGGTCGATGTCGGTCATGGTGAAGGGGATCTCGGCCTCCTGGGCAATGGCCAGCAGGTGCAGGATGGTGTTGGTCGAGCCGCCCATGGCAATGTCCAGGGCAATCGCGTTTTCAAAGCCCTTGAACCCGACGGCGCGCGGCAGCAGGCGCTCGTTGCCTTGCTCGTAGTGCTCGCGGCACATCTCGACAATGCGGCGACCGGCGCGGCGGAACAGCTGCTCGCGGTCGGCGTGGGTGGCCAGCACCGTGCCATTGCCCGGCAGCGCCAGGCCCAGGGCCTCGGCCAGGCAGTTCATCGAGTTGGCGGTGAACATGCCCGAGCACGACCCGCAGGTCGGGCAGGCCGAACGCTCCACCTCGGCCAGGGTTGCGTCATCGACCTTGCTGTCGGCAGCCATCACCATGGCGTCGATCAGGTCGATCTTCTTGAATTGCACGGTTTGCTCGGCGGGCACCGCCAGGCGCACGCGGCCGGCTTCCATCGGGCCGCCCGAGACAAAGATCACCGGGATGTTCAGGCGCATCGCGGCCATCAGCATGCCGGGGGTGATCTTGTCGCAGTTGGAGATGCACACCAGCGCGTCGGCGCAGTGGGCGTTGACCATGTACTCGACCGAGTCGGCAATGATGTCGCGGCTGGGCAGCGAGTACAGCATGCCGTCGTGGCCCATGGCAATGCCATCGTCCACGGCAATGGTGTTGAATTCCTTGGCCACGCCACCGGCGGCCTCGATCTCGCGGGCCACCAGCTGGCCCAGGTCCTTCAGGTGCACATGGCCGGGCACAAACTGGGTGAAGGAGTTGGCAATGGCGACGATGGGCTTGCTGAAATCATCGTCCTTCATCCCGGTCGCACGCCAGAGTGCGCGCGCACCGGCCATGTTGCGGCCGGCGGTGGAAGTCTTGGAACGGTACTGGGGCATGCGGATTCTCCAAACGGCGTTGACGGCAGGCCGTCATTATCACGCAGCCCCGCATGCCCTTGGGCGCCGATGGCCGGCGCCCGGGTGCTTTAGCCCAGCACAGCGGCAATGCCAGCGCGGGCGATCTGGGCGTCCTCGTTGGACTTGACGCCGCTCACGCCCACGGCGCCCAGGCAGACGCCGTCCTTCATGATCGGCACGCCGCCTTCGAGCATGCCCTCGATGCCGGGGGCCGACAGAAAGGACATGCGGCCATTGTTGATGACCTCTTCATAAATGCGGCTTTCGCGGCAGCCCAGGGCGGCGGTGTGGGCCTTGGCCGGGGCGATGTGCGCCGACACCGGGGGCGCGCCATCGAGGCGCTGGAAATGCAGCAGGTGACCGCCAGCGTCCACGATGGCGATGCTCACCGCCCACTGGTTGCGCAGGGCCTCGGCCTGGGCAGCGGCGGCAATCGCCTGCACGTCGGCAAATTCAAGCATGGAGATGGATTTCATGGGTTGTCGCTCGGTTGATCAGGGAAAACGCTGAGCTTACACGCTGCTGTCGTGCCCGGGCGTGGCGGATTGATGACAAAAACGCAAAAAAGAAGTCCGCCCATTCCCACAAAAAGCAGTGGCATTTGCCCCGGCGACACCCCCGCACCCTACAATGATCTGGCCTTCATGTGGAGGTATTTTGATGGAGCATTCCTCATGTCGAACGATCGCACACTGCAAACTGCGGACTGGGGCCAAAGTGGCGCCCTGGCAGCTCGCAACCGCGTGCTGCGCAACACCTACTGGCTGCTGGCGCTGAGCCTGCTGCCCACTGCCCTGGGCGCCTGGATTGGCGTGGCCACCGGGATCACCCAGTCGATCGGCGGGGTGCTGGGCCTGGTGCTGTTCATGGGTGGCGCCTTCGGCTTCATGTACGCCATCGAAAAAACCAAGAACTCCCCCGCTGGCCTGGCCTGGCTGATGGGCTTTACCTTCTTCATGGGCCTGATGCTCTCGCGCATGATCGCGATGGTGCTGGGCTTCAAGAACGGCGGCGAGCTCGTCATGACCGCCTTTGCCGGCACCGCCGGCGTGTTTGCCGTGATGGCCAGCCTGGCCACGGTGATCCGCCGCGACCTCTCGGGCATGGGCAAGTGGCTGTTTGCGGGCGCCATGGTCCTGATGGTGGGCAGCATCATCAACGTCTTTGTGGGCTCCAGCGTGGGCATGATGGTGATCTCGGTGCTGGCCATCGGCATCTTCAGCGCCTACCTGCTCTACGACCTCAAGCAGATCGTCGACGGCGGCGAGACCAACTACATCACCGCCACCCTGATGGTCTACATGGACCTGTTCAACATCTTCCAAAGCCTGCTGGCCCTGCTGGGCATCATGGGCGGCGAGCGCGAATAAGCGTGTTGCCACGCGCCCTGTTCACGGGCGCGCTCACAGGGCCTCTTCGGAGGCCCTTTTTCTTGTGCTACCGTGCCGCCATGAAGACCCTTTTATGGCTGTCGGCCCTGGCCCTGGCGGGCCCGGCGGCCGCGCAAACCCCGACCAGCGCCGAGTTGCGCCCCGAAGGCGCCAGCGGCCGGCAGGCCACGGTGGCCACCCCGCTGAAGAAGGCGGGCATCGTGAGCGCCCACCCGCTGGCCAGCGAGGCCGGCTGGCAGATGCTGCGCGCCGGGGGCAGCGCGCTGGATGCGGCCATTGCCGCGCAAATGGTGTTGGGCCTGGTGGAGCCGCAATCGAGCGGTATTGGCGGCGGCGCCTTTTTGCTGCACCACGACGGCCGCCGTGTGCAGGCCTTTGATGGCCGCGAGACCGCACCGGCCGCCGCTGGCCCCGACTGGTTCTTGCAGGCCGATGGCAAGCCCCTGCCCTTTGCCCAGGCGGTGGCCAGTGGCCTGTCGGTGGGCGTGCCCGGGGTGGTGCGCATGCTTGAAGACGCGCACCGCCAGCATGGCCGCCTGCCCTGGGCGCGCCTGATGCAGCCGGCCATCCGACTGGCCGAATCGGGCTTTGCCGTGACGCCGCGCCTGCATGCCCTGCTCTTGCAAACACCCGAACTGGCGCAAGACCCGGTGGCCCGGGACTATTTCCTGGACGCGCAGGGCCAGCCCTGGCCAGTGGGCCACCGCTTGCGCAACCCCGACTACGCCGCGCAGCTGCGCCGCATTGCGCGCCTGGGCAGCGCGGGCTTTTATGAAGGGCCGACGGCGCAGGCGGTGGTGCGCACCGTGCGCGCGCACCCGCTGCGCCCTGCGCCCATGCGGCTGTCGGACCTGCGCGAGTACCGCGCGCTCGAGCGCGAGGCCTTGTGCCTGTCGCACCAAGCCA
>JACCDO010700742.1_pt1 | contig 23636 bp, 11 predicted proteins | sample 7446101 | NCBI WGS metagenome assembly JACCDO01 (sample SAMN15323440, study PRJNA562643) | freshwater metagenome | isolation source: river surface water | place: USA:Blue River Watershed | collected 2017-08-16
AGACGATAGAGCAGCTGCAAGTACTATGTCGCGAGAAGCTAGCTGAATATATGATGCCTCAGCACTTTATAGTGTTGAATGAGCTGCCGTTGAGTCCAAATGGTAAGTTGATGCGGGACAGGCTTCCACCACCAACACATTTGCCTCATGTCAATGTATCAAGCAATAGTGCAGTCGCAGCTGTTGGTGAAAAAGCATTAAAGATTAGGCAAATATTTGCCGATGTTCTCAATATTGACGCGGAAACTATTTGCTGCTCAACGGCCACGTTTTTTGCACTGGGCGGCAACTCTCTTACAGCTATACAACTGATATATCGGCTGAAAAGCGCCTTCCAAAAAGATGTAAAGATTCAAGACTTTTTTGTTTCAGCGACTGTCGAGGGAGTGAGCAAGCTACTATTTCCTGATATTTCGGAGCAAGGTTTTGCATCTGGTGCTAGCGATTCTGCTTCTGATAGAGTCCAACTCTTGAGCCTACACGAGGGCGATGCTGATAGCGATTGTATTGTATTCATCAATCCCGCCGGAACGAGCTCTTTATGCTATTTGGATCTCATCAGGCAAATTTCGAAGTCTAAAACTTACTCTATTTTTGCGCTGGACGACGGGGTCATATCGTCAGGCGGCAGTATGGAGTTCAAGAGTATTACAGAAGTGGCGACGGAGTGCGTGTCAGTATTGACCAAGAAACTTATACTACGAGCTAAGAAAGTACATGTTATAGGTTGGTCATATGGAGGATTAGTTTCCCTTGAGCTTGTCAAACTACTGAGTTCACACGCGAATACACTACCTGTGGCATCTGTTATCCTTATCGATGCACCCATTAGTAATATTGCCAAAAGTGACAAATTAGAGCACGACAATTACGATGACTATGCGTTAGACTCTTTGACTAGGGATGTGCCGCAGGAGGAACTGAGGGATCGAATAAAGCTTCACTTCAAGGAATGCACCAAACTCATTAATAATTATAATGCATCAGTCATAGCTAGGGGCGAGCTACGTCTAAGTGCGCCAATAGTAGACATAAGACCTTCAGAGGATTCAAATTGTTGTAGCACACAAGTGTTGCGCTCGCTTACTTCAGCAGAAGTTCAACGGTTTGTAGTAATGGGTAACCATTGGACGATGATATTCAACAACTTGTCAGAGAACGTAGCGAAAATTATAGTAGAAACAATAGATAAAACATAGACAAATACACATATGATGGCTGGGTATGCTATCGCTCATGTACATGTACAACTGTATTTAATTGCACATTTGTTCCAATTACCTCGGAGGAAACCTTTTCAGCAGCTGAAGCAATACATTTTCATTCACGATATTTGGCAAATCTTCGTTGAGCTTAGCTTCCAGCACCTCATTATGCACTTGTTTCCAATCCTTGAACTTGAAATACATGTTGCCTTGATGGACAGAGTCAACAGGCTCCTGCGCTACGGTGAATTCTTTTTCTAATAATCTCCTCTCTGTTTCTCCAACATCTTCCCAGCAATCTAAGACTCCCAAATTCAAGCTGACTACCGCCGGACTGCCTGCATTCGGATTACTCGGTTGAGTGAGTACGTTAATATTTTTCTTTTGTTGAGTGTCAGGTGCACAATATTTGCAGCGCCACGAATCGTCCGGGTCCGAAGTCATATTGATGCAGCTGAGATGGTACATTCCTATGGGACAGCTTACATTCGCACAACATATCATTTTACCATACGCTGGTCTCTTGCATATGCAGTACGTATTGCCTGTTACTGAATCATTGCCCACTGATGTCGGAGACACTCTTGATGGCTCGGTCGAACGAGCAGACACCAACGGAGCCGCTGTAGGCATTACGGTTGGACGTTCTTCCTGATCTTTCGAGACGAAATTTGCAATAATATTTTTTAAACTTTTGGTATTCCGGTCTCTCACTAAATCTGCATATTCTAAAGAGACAGCACGAATCAATACGTGACTGAAGTAAAGATTAAGAGAGTTAGTGTTGGTTACCTGGATCTTCTCGTAACAGCTTCACTAATGCAGTTGGTAAGGTAATCAAACGACCTTCTCTAAAGAGTCGAGCTCTTGTAACCGAGTAATACTTTTCAACCCCCACTTTGAGCTTATCCTTCTCTTCGTAAGTAATACGCGGTCGTTTTACTGAAGGATTTCTGCGAATTAATGGTAATAACGGATTCAGCGGCAGGCCTGTTTCAACAACGACTTCCATTCCACTTGCAGCATTGATGTCTAACGTCGGACTTTTTTCATCATCACTATCTGACAATTGTAATTCTGTTGAATCATTTAATAAGGGAACGCTTTCGTGGTTACTCTGCACTTGGTTTGTATTTTCTGCGTCTGGGTTAATATCTGATTTTCTTTCTTCAATATCAATTGCGTTATTAGTTGATGCTAAGTTTGAACCAGTATGAGATGATGTTGCCGTTGGAATTAGTGACGCAAGATCATTGGTACTATTATGAGAGCTTATAGACTGACCCATTTCCATTTCCATGTCCACATCCCATCCAAGAAACTCTTGAGCTACATTATCAGTCATTACTTGCACTTCAATGCTGCGATTTATTTGGAGCGATTCATCTGCAGCAGTGTCAGATAAAATACAAACGGCAGACAAAATAATTGTATTGTCAACAATTCCTTCATTATTATTATCATTATTATTATTATTAGTACTATTATTGTTATTGCTATTATCAGTTGTAGCATTATTATTATTATTATTATTACTATTAAATTCTCCATCAAATGCAGGTGTGCCACTTAAAGAAATCCTTGACGCAATATCATTTGTTTCCTGCTGCACCTCAAGAGCATTATCCGTCACCATTTTATCCGATTCCATTTCTTGTGTTGATTCGAATCTATAAGTTTTCTTACACTTCTCTTCTCCGAGTCCTCTTGCCGGTACTTTCGGTTCGAAGAGTCGAAGTTCAGACCGAACTGTTCAGACTCAAACTACACACTCTCCTGGGACCAATAAGGCTCTTGACATAGTACCTAGGTAGGGAGTACTCGACGTGTTTCTTATTTTGTGATAATAATGGCAGAAAGTGTCAGCGGCTATTCGCTGTCCACTCCGTCACTAGTTGAACAGAGTATATCACAGTATACGAAAGTACGTCCAGTGAGGAAAACTGCTGCTGATCTCGAGGCAGAGAAAATGTTATATTTTATGCTTCCTCGTCGCACATGTGAACAAATTGTCCCAGAAGTATTAAGATTAAAGAAACAAAAGCGCAACAAACAGGAACATCGTTTACATATTTATAAAAAATTAATGAAAAGAAATAGAGTGCTTCGGTTGAATGAAGTTATGCAGCATTTGATTGAATTTGACAAAAGTGAAGCAATTATTCCTCACGGCGAGACATCAAAGAAGTTGTATCGATCTATATCAGATGCAAGAGATTTTGATTTATATGGTAGAAAAATGTCCAAACAAACGATGTCGGCTAACGTTGAGATGGAAATGAAACTTTTAGCTGAAAAAATGGGAGTTGAATATACACAAAATAATGTTGTTTCCGATAGTATTGACGTGGTTGATATATTTGGAGACCAGACCGTTTCTTTAAAGGCACCACCTTTGATGACTGCCAAATGGAAGGTTGGAGTTGAAGACACTTCACATGCTCCAGTTGGTTTTTCGAATAATCCAACTCAACCAATACGATCACAAGGAAATGAGCAATTCTATAGTTGGGACGGCGAGTGGATGAACGGTAAAATGCATGGATGGGGCACTTATTTATACGAAGACAAACATACATACAAAGGACAGATGCAAAAAAATAGATATCACGGGGAAGGTGTGTCCATATACCCCCATGATAATCATTATTCCGGACAATACGTTGATGGTAAATATGAAGGTCGAGGCAAGCTGAGCCTTTTTGGTGGTTCTGTATACGAGGGAGACTTTCTAGTCGGTAAAAGGCACGGTAAGGGCAAACTTTCACTTGCATGTGGCCTTGAGTATGAAGGAGACTGGCTAGATGGCAAACCTCATGGTCGAGGAATAATGAGGTCTTCCGCATCAAAATGGGCATGGGAAGGACATTTTGAAAAGGGTTCAATAAATGGGACTGGTGTGTTAATCGCCCCAAATAAAGACAGGATTGTCAAGATATTTCATCCAAGTCACAATGAAGAAATTTTACTCCCAAAAGCGGTGCAAATGCATTTAGAAGAGGTAGAATATCTCGAAGCGGTTGAAAAAAGGCGATCAGATGAACTTTTTGGTGCTATTAGAGGCAAAATGTTGACTAATTACGTGAATCTTGTCAGAAGTAACTTGGAAGAAGAAAGGAACAGAGAGAAAAAAGCAAAACGGTTGGAAGCGATGGAGAAATTGAAGGAACAAAAAGCGAAGTTGCACGAGGCTCGTCTCAACGCTCTCGCAGGAATAGAATAAAAATGCAACATTTGTTTATTTGTAATTACAGAATTAACATAAAAAGTTACACGCGAATAAATGCCTACGAACAATGGACTACTCTTGGCAGATCGACTATGCATCGCCTGGACCTCATCAGTTTTATGAGCTCGTCCAAAACAGGAATTTGCTGCAATATTGTAACCGATCCTATCATGATGAGTTTCTTTCTCGCCCTTGTAACCGCTACATTTACTCGCCTCCAGTCTCTCAGAAGGTTACCGGCGGAGCCGTCGGATAAACTACGAACACTGGACAAAATTATACAATCCTTGTCTCTACCTTGGAACTTGTCTATAGTACTAATTTCATACAATTCTTTCTTGCCCAAACTGCGACTGCTATTGTTGGAGCCACCAGATGCAGCATTCAAAACGCTATTTAGTGCGTGCACTTGAGAGCGAAATGGCGACATAATGCCTATACTGCGACGCGATAGTCCATATGATTCAAATTTTTCTACTAAAATTTTTGTTATAATCACCTCCGCTTTATTCACAGTCTCCCGGTCACTTGCTATATCTTTGACATTGGAAGATTGCGTGTCGTCGCATAGTTCTAAGTGATCCGTGTTCAAAAAAACAACTGGGAAAATAGGATCAACCGCAGCATTCAACCAAGACATGCTTTCATTAATATATGCACCGTAATTTGATGAGAAGTGCGCACCGCTAGCGTACTGCGTCATTGCTAGATTCTCATTCGACAAAACATGACTCGAGTTTAAAAGTGGCAAATGTAATCGTTGCTTGGCGACTTCAGGTGCACCGCAGCACATTCGATTTTCGTATATAAGAACATTGCAAATAGCCATGATTTCCTCGTTCATTCTGTACTGGTCTTTCAGGCAGGATGTGGCTTCAGGATGTGCTTCATTTAATCGCTTTAACAAAGATTCATCCATACCTTTTTGCAGCGCTTCTTCACTGACGATGAGAGGGGGAAGCTGACAGTCATCTCCTACTAAAACGAATCGCTTCGCGCATTTAATAGCACCAAGAGTTGATGGTTGAGAGATTTGACCGGCTTCATCAACTATACACCAATCCAACTTCAGCGTTTTGACTAAGGGACTACGGGCTGCATACAGTGCGGTTACTGCTACGAGGCGAACACTTGATATACGAGATTTCAACTCGTTAATTGAATTCAACTTGTCCACATCAAAGGCATAAGAGTGCAGTTCTGTGTTGATAGCACTCAAAGATCCTAAGCGTAAACCTATTTTCGGCGTAACTCCTGCCTCAGAGAGCTTCAATAATAAAGTATCAACCGCTGAGTGGGTGTACGCACTGATCATTACTTTTTGATGCCTTGCTATTAACGTGCGCACAATTAACGACAGCGTACTGGACTTCCCAGTTCCTGGTAATCCGAGAATCAAAGTGTAATCCTCGGCTAAAAGCACCTTTCTAAAAGCAGCTTTTTGCCCATTATTCAACGAACAGTATTCGCGATGAAGTACATATGGGTCGCAACCAGGGAAAATAGTCAGACCTCCCAACAAATGCACTTCTCTATCAAAGACGGTCTTCTGCTGGGAAGTAGCTACCAAATACTCGTCATACGCAGTTAGCCCAATTCGATACTGCTCCTTAGTGAAGTTAGTAGGAGCGAACATGGATATGTCATCAGCGAGATCTTTAGGATTTTTAAACAGCGGAGGCACCAGATCTACAACAAGCGCTCGCTTCCTTGCTAGATTCTCCAATAACATATCATTTTCGGTGTCCACAACGTCGCTTGGTGTTACTTTTTTGTGCACATTCTTGGATTCTTTGAATACGTTGATGTTGTGCGGGCTGGTAAAAAATGCCAATAAGTTTGCACGCATAGTGCTGATGCTGACGTTGGAGCTTTCATCTTCATCCAATCGAACAGACCATTTCGCCGCGCCAGATCCAAGCAACATTACTTGTATCAATCTTCTGGGTTCATTACTGATGGATATGTTAATTTCGTTGTTTTCATAGCTAGCTATTACACCAGTAGCGAGATGAGGCTCGACACTCGTAACATCCCACGGCTTTGCAAAAGTAATGGATTTACGACTACCTTTTGATCCATTTTTATCAGTATAAACATCTTCAATGTCAACTAACTCGTTCTTTTCTATACGAGTCTCATACTCGCAGTAATATTCAATGGAGAGAGTTACCTTTTCACCCACTAAAAATTTACTCACTTCAGTTGCACTAACTGCATTACCGGGGGTAAGTATGATGGAGTAACCCTCAGCCGAAGTAGTCTGCTTTGTGCACGAAACAATTCGAAGATTACCAATGCACTTGAAACCATTAAACCCATTTTCCAGGACAGCGCTTGGCACCGTCCATATTTGGTTGTAAACAGTCGAGACTGCAATTGCCTCCAAATCTATCAGTTTGTCCCAATGACGCAAGTATCCCACATGCGCTGGAGTCAATCCTTTTGTTATGTAAGAGAACAAGGTGCCCACCCCTGAGGATTTAGCATTTCCATTCTCTAACGCGGCGTGATATACCATACACTCGGAGGCCTGAAAGCAATTTTCGCATTCAAACGATCGTTTAAGCATATTAGGTAGAATTCTTGAATCCAAATCACGAGATTTCTTGATTTGAAATGCCAACAAGTTACGTGACAACATTAAGGATCGCAACTCATGCCAGGTGGGCACTACAGTGTCTAATACGCACTCAGTGTCGTTCAAATAAATTAACATGCCATGACGTACCGATGTGAAAGCGTTGCCACTGATAGTTTTTGCGCCCGAGGACTTTTCTCGCACAAGCAAAGAAAGAATATACAATAAAACTTGAGCTTTATGAGTGACCTGGACATTTGCATGTCTTTTCCCGGTTTTTAATTCCACCGGAACAACAAAGTTCTTCCCTATATGCTGTGCCAAGTCATTACCGACAACCTTTTCTAACCTAGACTTGGTAATTATATCTATTTGCCCCTTTATTCCCAACGATGGCGACCAGATCGATTCTTCAGCACTAATCATCTGCTTCAAGGTGTAGCATATCTCAGGGACTATTTCAGCTTTGAAACCATGGTCATCTTTACGGATACTACTAGCGCCATGGACAAAGGATTGCTTGATCCACTGCACAATACACTCAAATATTTCTCGTAATTTTGCTTTTATAGTATCGTCAGTAAACCCGGTTACATGCAAATCCAACAAATATTTTTTGATACACTCGTTCATAATTTCCTGCATTTCTTTCTCAGTAATAAGCATGGAGGCATTGATATTTGCAGGATTTAATCCTTGAAGCCGATTAAAACACGCAGCCATGACTAGCTCTACGAACATGTGGCGAGTATTACCCAAGACAGCAGGATTAGATGATTCAAAAACTCTCACACGCTCGGAAATTACGCTTTTGCGCAAGCAAGACGAGACTTCAGAGATTCTAGTGGGCGATAGCATGATATCAGGATGCATCACTAATATACCGAACTGATTGGTCAGCGTAATTACATCATCTACGTGCTGAAACTTTAAACCATTTGGGTCATTAGTGGACATGGTATCGTCAACACAGCTGTACTTTAGGTCTACGACGTGAAACAAGTCGCCTTCATTGATTTCTGTGTAATACCAATCTTCTGTAAGAATGACTCTGAATATATGGTTATTAATATCGCCGAAGGTTCGACAATATGTGTCTTCCTTGAAACACCTAATCTCTTTTCTATTGCTGTTAGCATCGTCATGTATGTCTAATGCAACAAATCGAAAGCAAGTGACGCTTTCATTATTTTCTGTAGATCCTATAAGACTTCCGCGAAGATTCGGTTTTGCAGCGTTCTTGGGACTGACCTCCACATCGAGTTGCATCAAGAAGTCATCACTTACTTCTCCTGTCGCTACAGTTTGACATTTAGAGAGACTTTGAAAAACATTGGTTGAATTAACTTCTATTCCCAAAAGTGCATCATCACTGATTTCTTGAACCTCAGTAACCGTTATTGCTTGATTAAAGTCACACTTCTTGAGAGCATCATCGTCACGAACAAGCTCCATAAGAACTTCATCGCTTACAAAAGGTTGAGCTATAATTTGCTTCGTTATAGTTTTGCCCATTCCAGCTTGAATATTTTCACCGCAATTAGTAGGAATATCAATTTTCATAAGAGCATCATCGCTAACATCAGACAGCACTTTATTATCTCTTTCATTAGCTTGTGTCAGTAGCTTATCACTTGGCGGATTACCAATTTTCATAAGAGCATCATCGCTAACATCAGACAGCACTTTATTATCTCTTTCATTAGGCTGTGTCAGTGACTTATCACTAAATGGAATATCAATTTGCATCAGCACATCATCCGGAATCGAATGAGGCGATGGTTTTGAAACTATTATTGAAGACACTGCAAGTCCTGTCAAACCTTCACCATTTGTTATGGATATACTCTTGAGTGGACTTTGGGGACTGCTACCACTTTTTACTAATATTGGAATGTGAACTTCATCATTTAATTTAGCACTACTAGAAATCTGTGTATACTTCGCATGAGCTTCATGACTATTGGTAGCATCAGAAGTACCTAATTTATTTGTGGCAATTAATGATGTATTTTCATTATTAATGGCAGAATCTACTCCTTTTGAACGATCAATCAAAGTTATTTCTGATATATTATTTTCTGTCGATATTTTTTCTGACAATAAATCATTTCGTCTAATTTCTACTTTATCATGAGTTTGACCAAATTTTATTCTTGGAGGTCTAACGCCTTTCCTCGAGCCATCTTGGAGCGATGAAATATTGACCTTTGACTGCACTTTCACCTCCCTGTCCTTAACTGGCGAATCGATCCATGAAACATCATTGGCCTGTTCTTCTTGAGTCATTGATACAAAGTCATCATCGTGCTCACTATTCAGAGTCGCCGAACTTCTTGGCCGACTCATAGCCTTCGCGCCAGATCGTGGCCTTTTAAAACGACTGCTACTCATAGTGCTACGTATCCATGAGCGATAGCGCAAATACCTCGAAAATCCTCACTCAACGATAATTTCTTGTTTGAAATTTTAATTCTGCAAGGTAATTTCGCTCATGCCCTTTATAGGCCCTTAATGTTGACTTGATTGTAGATAATAGCTGAGATATTGACTATTAGAGCCCGAAATTGCGAATCAAACGTAATATTTAAGTAAGTGAGTAAGCTGAGATATACTCCTGAGTGAATTATGCTAAAAGTTACAATGTGTTGTACATTTATGCGTAATTAATATGACTAATAAAAATTTCATATTGTATGTACAGTAGATAAATAATTTCAAGTTACTAAGAAAGGTTTGTAAATATCAATAATTACAATTTGGAGAAAGGTCAGACTAGGAACAGGAAGTGGTCGTTGAAAAAATTTATGAAAAAAAAATACAAAAAATCGAGAGCCATGTATATCCACGAGGTAATCATCGACGGCTTCAAGAGCTATGCGCAACGGACTGTTGTCTCTGGCTTTGATCCGCAATTTAATGCTATCACAGGTCTAAATGGTACTGGTAAAAGTAATATTCTTGATTCTATTTGCTTTGTCTTGGGTATTTCCAACTTAAGTCAAGTCCGTGTCGGGAATTTACAAGAGTTAGTATACAAACAAGGCCAAGCAGGTGTTACTAAGGCTTCTGTCACTATTGTATTCAATAATTCAGACCCTTCAACTAGTCCTGTTGGCTATGAATCACATAAACAAATTACTGTTACTAGACAGGTATAAAATTATTACAATGAATCGATAAATCTTTATTCTTATATTAAATCACACTAGGTTGTTATTGGTGGAAAAAACAAATACATGATCAATGGCCACACTGTTCAACAAAGTCAAATTCAAAATCTTTTTCATAGTGTTCAATTAAATGTTAACAATCCACATTTCTTAATTATGCAAGGACGTATTACTAAAGTGCTTAATATGAAACCAGAAGAAACTTTATCAATGATTGAGGAAGCTGCTGGCACTCGTATGTTTGAAACTAAAAAGCAAGCTGCATTAAAAACTATTGAGAAAAAGCAATTAAAAGTTGAGGAATTAACTAAATGTATGAATGAGGAAATCACTCCAACTTTATCAAACTTGCGCTCAGAAAGACAAAATTATATTACTTGGCAATCCAATAATACCGAGCTTGAACGTTTGGAAAGATTTTGTGTAGCTTCAGAGTTTTGTGCTTGCGAAGAGAAAGTGCAAAGTTCAGAAAATGACAAACTGGCAATGATCAATGAATTAGAGAGTCTAACTGCCTTACAAAATAACATGCAAGCAGAAGCAGACGATTGCGAACGAAGAGTTCGCGAAATTGAAACCTTACGTGAGAGTGAATCAGAGGGCAAATTTCAAGAACTTAAAAAACTTGAAAATGAAGCCGGTAAAGAGTTGGTCAAACTTGTTGCTTTAAACAATAACCACAAAGAATCTTTGCAAACAGAAAAAGATTTGCTTGTATCATTGAATAAGCAAATGGAGTCGGTTAAACAAAGTATCAAGTCTAAGGAAACTGAATTAGAAACCGCAAATGCTGATTTATCCTTGAAAGAGAGTGAATGCATGGCCGCTGAAAAGCACGCGAATACTCTCAAAGAAAAGTACCAAAATGCAGTTGCTGGTATGGCTGATGAATCAAACGCGGAGTTGTTATCTCTACCTGAACAAGTGGCATTGTGGGAAAAACGGGTTCGTGAAACCTTAAGTCAACAACAACAGTCTGCTCTTCGATGCAATCATATTAAGGAAACAGTTAAAACTCTTCGCAAATCTTGCAAAGAACAGGAAGCAGCTCATAATAAGCTTTTAAAAGAAGCAGATGCTATTAAAAAGCAAATTTCAGACGTGGAGAGTAAACTAGGCTTATCTGGATCATCAGATGTGGATGAAAATACCCTTCGCTCGAGAGCATTCGAGCTTAAGAAATCAAGCGCAATATTAAAGGACAAAATTGATAGTCTTTCGGCGCAAATTGAAGCCCGTTTGAACTTCGAATTCAAAGATCCTGTGAAGGGCTTTGATAGGTCTCGCGTTAAAGGACTTGTAGCTAAACTAATCAGTATTGAAGACCCTAAATCTGCTACCGCTCTAGAAATTGTTGCTGGTGCAAAATTATACCAAGTTATTGTTGACACTGAAGAGACAAGTAAATTGTTATTGCAGAAAGGCCAGTTGAAGAAAAGAGTCACTATATTACCACTTAACAAAATCTCAAGTAAATGCACTGACAACGCAAAAGTTGCTACTGCAAAGAAGATGGCAAGTTCTAAAGGCGGAAAGGCAAATCTTGCACTCGAACTAGTTGGATATGACGAGGAATTGAAGCGTGCAATGGAATACGTTTTTGGTAATACAATTGTGTGTGACAAGCCTGAAATTGCTAAAGAAATTGCATTTGCTGCCAATATCCGAACTAAAACTGTTACATTAGATGGAGACTCTTATGACCCTTCTGGCACACTCACAGGCGGATCGAAAGGCTCCGTTGGTGTCATTCTTGGTAAATTAGATGAATTGGCACATATACAATCCAGCTATGATGCACAGATTTCTGAAATGAACTCCATACAGGCAACAATTCAACGTATAGAAACTATTGCTGCCACAAATAAAGATGCTACCAAAGACCTCGAATTAAAGCGTCATGCATTGAGCATGTGTGAGTCAAAAATGTCTGAAAGCACATATACTCAGGTTATGAATGAAATCACTGCAGCAGAGACCGAACTTGCAGCAATTGAGAGTGATGTGGATGCATTGAAGAAGTCCCATGAAAACGCCAAAGAGGAGTTAAAGAAGCTACAGAATGTTGAAAAAAATGCTAAAAAGGCGAGAGAAACAGCAATGAAAGACTCTGAGAATGTCATGAGAGCAGCCCAAAAGATTTCATCAACCGTTAAAACTGAACTTAATACTATGCGAAACAAAAGAGATGCCATTAACTCTGAAATTTCCGCTTTGAATAGAGATTTCCAGACCATTAAAGAGCAATTCTCTATTTGTGAGAAGACAATTACACGAATGGAAGCTGAGTTTGAGGCACTAAATGCACAGTTGACCGCAATTCGTGTTGTTTGTGATGAAGCAAAAGAAGCCGTTGCAAGCAAGCAAAAAGAACTAAACGGATTTTCGAGTGAAATAAAAGCATTAGAGGCAAAGAAAGAAAAGTGCACAAAGACATCCCAAAATGCTTCTCTAGATGCCCGCAAACTGCAGCATAAGTTGAAAGTGTGGGAAAAGGATGCTAAAGATGCAGTCAAAGCGATCGCGACTTTGTTGAAACAACACCCATGGATTGAAAAAGAGAAATCATTTTTCGGAGTGGCTGGTAGTGATTATGATTTTGCAGCAAAGGATGTTCAAGCAAGTAAGAAACGATTATCCGACTTGAAGGACGGCCAAGATAAATTAGCGAAGAAGATCAATAAAAAAGTCATGGGCATGATTGAGAAAGCTGAAAGTGAATACGAAGAATTGGCTCGCAAGAAAGAAGTTATCTTAAATGATAAAGCTAAGATTGAAGCAGTCATTGAGGAGTTGGATGTCAAGAAGGAGCAAGCATTACAGACCACTTGGACTAAAGTTAATCGTGACTTTGGATCAATATTTTCAACTCTGTTACCTGGTGTTACTGCTAAACTAGAGCCTCCAGAAGGATGCCGAGTTGCAGATGGATTAGAGGTTAAAGTTGCCTTTAATGGTGTATGGAAAGAGAGCTTAACTGAATTATCTGGAGGACAACGTTCGCTTCTAGCATTGTCCTTAATATTAGCATTGCTATTGTTCAAACCTGCACCGATGTATATCTTGGACGAAGTTGATGCTGCCCTCGATTTATCCCATACACAAAATATCGGATTAATGTTACGCACTCACTTTTCTACAAGTCAATTTATTGTTGTTAGTTTGAAAGAAGGAATGTTCAATAATGCTAATGTGATTTTTAGAACCAAGTTCGTCGATGGAGTCTCTGCTGTCACAAGAACTGTGGTAGGCGGTAATAATAGAAACAAAGCTATTACAAATGTACCTGATCACGACGAAGAAGTCGAGAATACTGACGTGTCAAATAAAGCCCCATCTAAGAAGAAGGGTAAATCTCAAACTAAAAAAGTCAATGCTGCCGAAGGCATTTTATTAGACGCATAATATAAGAGTGTAATGAATCTCTACAGTAAAATTGGAAGTTACGCGTAGAGATTGATGTAAGTTGTAAAGTAATTAAGATTTATATTATTTCATAAAACTAAACCGATAAATTAATTAGGTATAAGAAAACATTATCTCGCCAAACTGCACAGCCTCGGTTATTGCATGGTGCACGCGACTTAATACCGACAAGTTGTATTGTATCGATGCAATTATTCGCTCGTTAAATACAACTTATCTTATGCTAGACTGCCATAGGAGAAATCTGACGAATTATCCATCTCCCTTAAAATTGCATCTTGATGTGCGTAATTACCGTACTCATAATCAAACATATCCAACGCGTTTACTTCATCAATCACGCTACTACCAGCGGATTTCAAAGTAGCATCTAATGAATTTGTGTCAAAGCAATCTGGCGAAATATAATTATACTCTTCAATACTGTAATTCATAGGATATTTTCCAACTATATCACTTGCACAAGCAGAAAATTTAAGAACTTCTTCATTGCCGGATGACTCCGAGTCATCAATACATTGCTCAGTTACGCCATTGGCACTACTATTACTTTGGTCTTTATCATTATTACGACTATTATTACGACTATTATTATGGCTGGTATTATTTTGTTTTTTTGCGTATCCTCGAGGCTGAAATTTATCCTTAAACACAATGCATTTTTTGTAGCAATGATAAAATTCAAAGGAGCATGATGTATAGCCAGCTTTTTTGTTATAACAGCAACATAACTTTTTACAAGAGATACAACCGTTTTCAAAGACGTCCTTTTGATTTACCAGAGGCAGAGTTAGTCGCAGTTTGAGGAAAAATAGTAATAAAAAGTTTACCTCCCCATGATGCTTAATTGCTTTGGCTTGGCATTTGTAGCAGAATACCTGAACACAAGATGCGCATCTCAAGATGGTCTTACGAATATTACCACAAATATGGCATGACACGCGATGCGCCATCGCTGTGATAAACTAACGATCAACAAAATGTTTCGGATGAAGTGTAGCAGTTCACCTCGTGGAAACAGGGATTAGCAGCCAAAAAATTGCAACAAAGGAAGGAAAACCAAGCCCAAGAAAAGAGAAGATTAGTCCTATGGATAGAATAAATGGATATATAATATATATAATATAGACTCATGATCATGAAACGATTCTTGATTTTATTGTTTTTATTTGGGACACAGGAGTTATTTGGTCTTAGAAATGGTAAGGAACGAGCAGGAGATAATATTGTTCCCGATTACGACGACAATTACTATTACATAAATACAAGGGATAAAATGATAGAGTCTCTCTCTGTAAGCAATTGTACAATGGCTAACCTTGATTTACGGGATGAAGCTTATGGAGATAATTCAGATAAATTTAGTGAATTACAGTTAGTAATAGTCCCTCCACCAATAGGCGTTCAAGCGAAGTGGGGCACTATTGGATACGAAAAATATCGCAATCCAAACATATATTTTCGTGTATCAGAAAATTTGTGTAGTGATAAATTGTTTGAAGACTTCGCAAAAGGAAAATTTAAACGTTCTAAAGGTTGCTTGAAAATGTCTGTCCCAGATGGTAATGGTATACTACAAAAAAGAATCAATAGATACGCCGCCACATTACACCCCGAGCATATTCGTTGTGATACACAACAAGTTATTGATTCATGTAACAATGCCTCTCAAGCTCCAGTCCCAATTAGTAATAAATATCGGTCGTATCATAATTATCCATTTATTGTTAAGGCTAAAGATGTCATAGTCACGAGAAGTGGTATGATTTCACTACCTTGTGGAGCATTTGGGCTATTTGCATCTTGTGAAGCTGTGAAGTATGGAGTGCCTATGGCAAATAACATAACCGAACTTGGACATACTGATATTTGTCGAAAAAATCCACGAAATTGTCCATACCCAATTCATAATAAAATATTTGTAGCAACCCAGTACGATGATACTCAAATAGGGCAGTTCATCATGGAAACACTACCTAAAATTGTTTATAATTTAGAGTATCTTTACGCCAATCCAGATGTAAAAATTCATTTTGGTTTCACTAAACAACCCACTGTACCAAATTGGGTGGTGCCACTTACATACTTTCACTGGTTAGGATTAGGCAATCGATTAATTAACGGAACATTTTACGCTCACGAAGTAGTTATTCCCCGAGAAGGAGGTTGCCAAGATGTATCATATAACGCATGGGAGGCATTAAATCAACGAGAAGTATTTTTAGGGATCGCAGGAGTTAAAGCTCAAGATGATTTAACATTGCGCGAGAAATCAAATTTGCCAAAATCAGTGCAAAAGCGATCTATTTTAATAGTTTGTCGTGCTGCTTCTAAATTTACTCAAAATCAACATGATCATAATCGACGCAGGTGGCCACAAGATGTACTCAACTATATGAAGAAAACGCTAGCACAACAATTTCCTAATCATGACATAGATATTTATACCGATGCCGACACTAAATTAATGCAAAATCCAGGGGAACAAGTCGTCAAGTTTCATCGGGCCGATATAGTTTTGGGTATTCATGGTGCAGGTTTAACCAACGCTTTGTACATGAAACCTGGTAGTGTTCTAGTCGAAGCTTTACCCTATTTTGATTCTAGACACGTCCCAATAGTTGGAATATTTGCACGGTTAGCAAATATTGTTGGACTTCATCATTACAGTTATTTTTTCGGGGAAGAAAATATTAATGGTACTCACCTCGTGGAAGAGGTGATAAAATTTTCTCGTCAAGTCGCCCCTCATATTTAAAGCATTTTTGTATATAATTACTTACAAATAAATATCATACATTCTTTTCAGCTATAAAATAATGACAATTATAGCGTCATCCAGATGTTTTCATGATTAATAATTAGTAAGTAATTCCATATGCTTTTTGCAAGACGTCGGAGATTTTAGGAACGTCACCAGGCACGGCATCTAGATACTCATATTTCAGCACATTTTTATCTATAGCAAATGTACCTCCTAGGCGCAACACACCCTCAGGGACGGAACCAAATTTCATATCTTTCGGAATTGGAGCCAATTTCATAGCACTCGAGAGATATGCAATCCAATTTAAACCTTCAGGGCTTTGCATTTTTGCATTTTTCATAGCATCCACATCATCGCCAATTTTTCCAAGTCCAGCTTTTTTGTATGCATCAAAAGATAAACCGTCCGCTAAAATCATACTTGAATCTATTTCTGGATTTTTTTCGAGAAAAATTTTCAACTTCTCTCCAGTTTCGTCAATACTAATGAAAGTTAAAGATATATTATTTTTCTGTAATGTTGATTTGTATACCTTCATCCAAGCGTTAGCATAACTCCAACAAAATAGTCACCTAATCACAAAAAATAAAGTGAGTTAACATGTTAACATGTAAGAGTAATAATCCTTATAACTAACCCTAAATGTCGAAGAAAAATAACAACGCTTTTTTCTTTCATCATATCATTCAATTTAATACGTTCACCTCTCAAATTGATTAATTGCAAGCTCCTAAAAACTTTTGGTATGGAATTTGTCTTCGTTCCATCGACAACCGCATAATTAGCAATGTTCAACCGAGTGGACGATAAAGCATTGCTCCTCATGAAGCTTGATGCGCCGTGTAGTAGCACTAATAGCAGAAGAAGTATCAACATGCTATGCAAAAGGCACGTACGTCGTGATTAATCATTATTCAGTGACTCAGCAGTAAATTTCCGAAGAAAATCCCGCCGAAGTTCCGGCACCAAAATAAGAATAGTTACAGTTAGGTACCAATATACAAATTGACAATATATACGCGACGAATACACGCGACAAGCAGAACTAACAAAGCTAGAAATGGGATCATTTAATTTTTTTTTTAATGGACTCCAATGGAACACCGTTTTCAATTGCAAACAGTATAGCTGCGGGAATAACATTCACCTGAGACCATTCATAACCGAATGATAAAAACGTGTCAGCATCTGGAATGAGGTGCTTCAAATTATTCTCATCAATTCTATATATTTCATTAGCCGTTCTCCGTTTGACCAACGTCCCATTTTTAAGTACATCAGCTAGTATTTGAGTTCGATAGTCATTGATTCTTTTATAATTTTCTTCCATTGGAATAGTTGTATACCAGGTACTTGATATGTTAAGTTCTATGCATCTGTCGTACTTGTGGTCGTGCTCGTAAGCAGTATCATTCAACAACCACAAACCTCTTAACTTAAGTTCATACGATTTTTTATTACAGTAATTTACATGCAATGCAACAGGGTACCGCTTATCATAACCATATTTATCTAGTAATTCTTTCCCAATCGGAGAAAATGTTGACGATCCACCGGTCCACATGGCATGATACCAGTCATCTCGAAAACTCGGCTTTTGACTACATTGTAATCCAATCAAACCATTTTGAAATAAAATTTCAGACAAGTAACAATACTTGGCTTCATTATGAAAATATTTCTTCTCAGATGGTAAATCACTTAGATTCCAGTTACAATTTGGTGTATAAGATGCATTAAAATTCCAGAACTTCAATGCCCTTTGATCGTTTATTAAATTTAAATCTATCATATGTAAAATCCACGTTTTGTACAAGCGCAGGCCTTGTTCTGTTGCACGTACGTGCATGATACCAGTATTAGCTTCAATACTACTATTCCAATCAAATTTAGCACCAATTACACTAGGATAAATTTCAGGACAGTGTCTAAACTCAGTTGTGGTAATAAAATCAGCATCTCCTTGAAGTAAGTAAGGTATCGGATCTTGCACTAGGGCTATATCTAAGTCAAAATAAATGAAATTATACCCATATTGCAAAATTTCTAATCCAGGAACGATCATTACTAACGCACCAAAATTAACAAAATTAGGATGTTTACTATGGTAATCTGCATGTTCTTTCTGCTGAGGGTAGTATATGATACTAGGTTTAGTATCGATTAGTTGCCAAAATAACTCAACAGGATAGGAAATAACATGTGCCCCTCGTTGTTCGAGCTTAGCTACTTCATTACTAACATCAACATCTTCATTATTATATAAGAGATATATTAAAATATCATAATTATATGTTTGAGCATAACACATGAAATTTTGAAAATAAACTTTGTACTGAATAGAATGGGCAGTATCGTATTCAATTATAGATATGAATACTGTCTTCTCCAATCCCATTTTTTTAGCTTTACTTTTATCTTTATAAACTCCTGAGACATTTTTTAAAATATTTAGTAAATTCTGTTCTCTAAAAGGATCATGGTTTTTCGCTATCAGCTGCTGAACTATAGTATGATTTATATACCTTTCAAAATCTTCGGGTTTTAACTCTTCAACTCGTTTATGATTTCTATCAGGCTTTACCGGATAACTTATACCTTGGGTTAGGTCATACCAATCATTCAAAGAATTTCTAGAATCAGTTCTTACGAAGCAAATATAATACAATAATATTAAAAGTGGACGCAATAATACAGAATAATTTTTCATCTCCTAACATTTCCTAGAATTGCTGACATAAATGCTGCATTTCATAAGCAGGATAGCTGTCCATTTGAGCGTAACGCATTTGCCCCGCAAGTTTTGATCGATTGCGATGGTTCCAAGATTTGCACGACTCTGGTTATCGCTTTTTTTCCTGAGTTGGGGTACCGGTTTTCCGACTTAAATCAAGGCGAAAACCCAGTGCATTGGCACTATTCTCTACGCTTGGCACAAGACCGAAAAGACCTTTAATATATTTTATTGTAACTATAAGGAACTAACTGCGGAACTGCAACAGCCACTTTTTTAGAGATAATATTTACTTTACATTATGTATATATAATACTCACGCACTTGGAGAACGATATCAAAACAATGAACGCTTCTTTCGTTTCTGTTCAGCCGCTATTTGCTGATCAAGAGAAAACACTTTTAACGGAGTACTTTTTGAAAATGCGAGTACTTTTTCCGGATATACTTTATTTGATATTGGCTCTATTTTTACAGAAGATTGGGAGTAAGGTCTCTCAATAGGAATTTCAATAGATATCGGTGTGTTTTGAACACTTGAGTCAGTAAATGTAACCTCAGGATCGGATTGGGTAGGCGACGACTTAGATTCTTCAACTACACCTCGTGGCGACTTAGATTCTTTAACTACATCTCGAGGCGACTTAGATTCTTTAACTACATCTCGAGGCGACTTAGATTCTTCAACCACACCTCGTGGCGACTTAGATTCTTCAACTACACCTCGTGGCGACTTAGATTCTTTAACTACATCTCGAGGCGACTTAGATTCTTTAACTACATCTCGAGGCGACTTAGATTCTTTAACTACATCTCGAGGCGACTTAGATTCTTCAACTACACCTCGTGGCGACTTAGATTCTTCAACCACACCTCGTGGCGACTTAGATTCTTTAACTACATCTCGCGTTGGCGATTGAGGCGTCTCAGTATTAAAAACCACTTCATTTGTACTACCTTGATTCTGAGAGTCGTTATTATCTATATCTTTTACAACATTATTTGTTTCCAATTCCGATTTCGTGCTATCACTATCACTATCACTACCAGAACCATCCTTGCCGTGACGTTTCTTCACGGCATTTTCATTCTTAGCATTTTCATCGTCACTATCATCATCAGCTTTATAACCAAATTTCATTGAAACTTGTTTCATTATTCCTCTGATAGTATGTTCTGACGAAGTGCTAACACTAGTTTCTTCTTTTATAGCTTTTTTTGCTCTAAACTTATTCAAAAGCTTTCTTGCGTGAGATATTGCGTTCCGATCACTTTTCATGTCTTCGCCTCGTTTCTTTACGTTCGTCATGAATAATATGAATTCTACCAAATCAACTGCGCCGTCACTATTTGCATCAACTTCTTTAATCCATTTGTCTAATTCCTCTTCTGTGGGGTATATGTTAACACAATTCAATCCCATTTTTAGCTCTGCTGGTTCTATGGTACCTCCGCCATCAAAATCTAACATATTGAACACACGCTTATATAAATCTAAATGGTCATGCGAAATTGATTCAACTTCACAGACTTCATTAATTCTTCGATTTAGTTCCAGCTCAACTTGTTGTTGTCTCGTAGCCTCCTCCATCGATGTTGTTACGACACCAATGAAAAGAGTCAACATAACTAAAGCACCTATAACGATAAATGTGACAAAATAAATGACTGCAACAAGACCAGACGGACTATGGTCGTTACAGAAATCAGCATTATCCACAACTGTAATTGGTGGCGGATAGATTGCACATCCATATATGTTTGTGTACATAACTGGTCCCCAGTTATCTAAAGTAGCCATACGGAATAACGTAATAAGAGCGTCATGAAGAGTTCCAAAGTCTACAGGATCGTTACTTGCGTATAATAAATACCCCAATATAGCGAATAGGTAGAATGCAGCTAAAATAATAATACCAATGTATCCGATGGACGTAACACCCATAATCAAAGCGTTCACTATTACTGCCAGTTGTGGTAACGATTTTACTAGTTTTAATACTCGAAATAATCTCAAAAGTCTTAAAAAAACCACAATAGTACCACCAATTGAGGGAACTCCACCAACGACGATAAAAAAATCGAAAATATTCCAACGATTACGAAAGTATTCTCTGAAATGGAATTCTTCTGCTGCTATACGCAAGATTACTTCTAATGCGAATATAGTGAAAATAAACCATTCTAAAATTTTAAAAGTCTCCTTTTCACTTTCGGGAGGATTACTATGATCAGTTTCTAACCCAACCACTATTGCAGTAAGTATAATTATTGCAGTGATAAAATTATTAAAATAAGGCATTTCAATAATTGATCTAGCAATTTCAGCTGCTTTGTGTATAATATAATATAGTCTTCCTTCTGTACTCAAATATTCATCATCAAATGTCCCTGATTGCGTCCAGACTTGTAATAATAGTGTTTTCATAGCTTGCAAGTCTTTCATTTTCTTCCTCTCTGCTACAGACACACGATCTTTATTCCAGTTATATATGGCTTCTCTCGCTTTATCATAAAAATTTTTCTTAACTGCCAACTTTTCCTGTTCTACAAGCTTTCTAATTTTAGAATTCATAGCAATTGTTGCTCTCATATTATTTATCACTTCTAATTGTCTCACTCTTTCATTGAGATTATCCATTTCTGCTTTTTGTTTAAGTAATCGTTTTTTTCTATTTTGTATTTCTACTTCATGTCTCATTTCATCAAGAGACTCTTGCATACTCATGGTAATAACACCAACAAACAATGACAACATAACTAGCGAAGACAATATTGTAAATGAAATCCAATAGATGTAGGAAAACACTGTGAATTTAGTAGAATTGACGCATTTATACATGTTCGGTAAATGTGCCCATATTTCGGGACTGACATCAGTCTCCATTACGTAAACATTTGCATTATTAACAGCACAGCCTTTTGCGCCTAAGTACATGTTGTCACTCCAGCCTTCTAACGTACACGCATGAAATAAAGTTAATAATGCAACAGGGATAGTTCTAAAAAAAAATGGATCACTCAATTTGAACATGTAGACACCAATAATAGCATATATATAAAAAACTAATACCATCAGCATACCAATAAATGTAATCGATTGCATACCACTTAATAAACCTCTTACTATGACATTTAAAGCTGGGATTGCATGCAAAAGCTTCGCAATTCTGACTAATCTAAGCAATCGGGAAACTAAGCGAATTGCTCCAGATTTATTTGCCACTAATTGAGAGAAAAAAGGCATACATAGTAGCACAACTATAAAATCAAATGAATTCCACGTACCTTCTTTTCCAAGAAAATAATTAATGGGACGCAGACCCTCAGCCAGAATTTTTAAACCACACTCTGATCCGTACAAAATTAATACACAAACCTCAAATATATTTAATACAGGATTATTTTCATAGTACGTCTGAAGCCCTACCAAGACCGACGAAAAAAATATAGCACATACCATAACAAAATTAAATATTTGTTCAAACTTACCATGAGTTAATTCCCTGGCAAAAGAACATATATACAAATAGTACCGTGCAATTCCAGAATGATCCTTGTAATCAAAAGTTCTAGATTTCAATTCATCCTGTTCTTGTAGCATTTGCTCCATTAACTCTTCATCAGTAACTGCAGCCACTACTTGGCGATTATGCACCATAGAATTTTGCACAAGGTTCATACGGGCAAACATCTTTTAGTTTTGGTTATACTAGATTGGAACTAGTTGAGCTACTGTGGATGTATATTGCTTTATATATGTATATATAATCTTGAGAGAAACACTACTTGAACACTATAACATTAAACTTAACCACTCACTTGTGACACAAGCGTTGCTCTGATCAGGAAAAAGTAACTTATCGTACTTGTTGCTGAGCGAACAGTTTTTCCGGTTTTTTGCCGCTTGAGGTACCGGCTCCGGTAAATGCCAGCAATAACTAAAAGAGAAGCGTGTGATTTGTCAGTGCAAGTTATTAATTTTAATTACATTACACAAGTCAACTTCAAGGACGGGATACAGAAATTCTCATTATTACGGATCAACCAATTTAATGATACATATTCCATTTTTTTGTCCGATCTTAAGCATCTAAATATCTTGAACAATTCATCAACAATTGATATTGTTTTTTTATATTGTTTTGAAAAATAAGTTAAACTTACCAAAATTGGTGTTTCCATCACGCATATTCACTAAATAATGATTTTACTCTCCGTTGACGATCATGACAATAATTCTGCCATTTTAACAGCACCGAATGATGTAAATATATGCCATAATCCATGAAAAAAGATGTACGGTAACCCAAATTCCCATTTCCAACTTAAGGTCAAGAAAAAAAAACCTACTAGAGATAATTCTATAACTTCCAGTGGAAATGAATTTGTATTAGCCCAATACTGTTCAAGTGTATAAAATGACGTCAAAATCGCGGTTATTGCTGCACAATAATCAACAAATAGAGAAAATTGTACAATTTTTTCATTCGAAATATTTCCAGGTTTATACTTCAGTTG
>JACCDO010085822.1_pt1 | contig 23624 bp, 24 predicted proteins | sample 7446101 | NCBI WGS metagenome assembly JACCDO01 (sample SAMN15323440, study PRJNA562643) | freshwater metagenome | isolation source: river surface water | place: USA:Blue River Watershed | collected 2017-08-16
TACACTTTCTGGTTCTTCTGGAACTATTGGTCAATTCGCAGCTACAAATATTAGTGCTGCTACTCTAAGTATTTCAAGTTCTATTGGAACAGTTGATATCGTTGCTACAAATATTACAACATCTACTATTAATGGAACTAATATCACAACATCTGGTCTTTTGGCAACAGATGCGTCTCTTACAACTGCTACTATTGGAAATGCCCAAGTTGGAGGTTTGAATGCCGACTATGAAAGCATTGGAAGCAATAATTCTATTGCTACTCAAGGTCTTAAGCTTCAATGGAACAGACTAACACAAGGAGAATCTTGGATTATTAATCAAAAGGGAGCAGGTAGCGGTGATGTTAGAATTGGTTACTCCGATACTTCTAATAATGTAACTGAAATTGCAAGATTCACTGAAGGTGGAGAAATAGGTCTTCAAGCTATTTCTTACCAAGATGCTGGAACTTTCACTGCTGGAAACGGTATTGCTACTGCAACTGATGCTTCAGGACTGTTGATAAGTTATGACACTTACCGTTCGTTCAATGCTCTTGTTTCTGTAGCAACTGAACTTTCAACTGGAGGTAGTTTGTATTCTCAATATACTCTTGAAGGTATTCAGCTTGCAACTGGATGGTCTATTTCCGACTCTTATGTAGGAGACAATCCAGCAATCGCTTTCTCTATTACAACCGCTGGTCAAGTTACTTATACAAGCACGAGTGTAGCTAACTTTGTATCTACTACTTGTAAATTCCACGCTGTTAAAATCGTAGTTTAATTTAGAAATTCTTTTTAATAATTTATTAGTAATTATTAAAATGACTACACGAACTGCAAAGCAATATAAAAGTTCTATAGATTTTTTATCTACACTTGATGCTACAAATACAAGTGATGGTGCTTTAAGAATCGATGGCGGTATTTCTGTTCAAAAAAATTCTTATTTTGGTTCAAAAATAAATATAAATTCATACGATGCGTATGGTGCATTAGAAATAGGAGGAGTTAGCGGCGGATATTTGGATTTAAAATCTCCTTTTACAGACGACTATGACTTGCGTTTAATTACAACAGGAACTGGGGGAAGCATTACACTCGCAGCTGGGGCATCTTTGGATATAAACAACGGGTCTCATACTTTTTTGACAGCTTCAAGCAACGGTGGATTAGCATTGTCAAGTGTTAAAACAGATTCTTTTATAGACTTCTCTTACTTTGGAGCCGTTGGAGACGGAATAACAGACGATACTTCTGCAATTCAAAGAGCTTTAGATGCTACTGATATTAAATTAAAATGTTCTGGAAAGTATTTGATAACAAATACATTGTCTAAAACAAATGGCAGCTTGTGTATAGAAGGAAACGGATGGGAAACAGGTTTCGTTTTCAATTCTGCAGGTTCTTTCTCATTTGCAGGAGGAGATGCTTCTGATTATTATAATACAAAATATTTGGAGCTGAATAATTGTTCTTTTAGGACAAACTCTAACGTTACTAAAGATGTTATTACAGCGTCTTGGACTGGAGGAGCAGGCAGCACTGCAAAGACGGTTGTAATGAATAATGTTAGTATAAGCGGAATAGATGCTGATTCCGGTTGGGGTAGCGGAAGTGCTCTTAATTTAAGTAATGCAACAAATTCTCATTTCAATAACGTTTATATCAACGGTCTTAGGAACGGAAATAGAGCTGGAAATGGGATATTGATAACAGGTGATTATAATGGTGTTTCCGGAGGAGCACCTGTTGATAATTACATTACCAATTGTTCTATATATTTTTGCGAAATAGCAATTAAAACATCAGGGTGGGTTGAAGGAATACACGTTAATTCCTGTACAATAGTTAGTTGCAGAGACGGCTTGAATTGTGTAGCCAGTCCAGCTGGAAGACCGTTTATAGATGTTTCATCTTCGCATATAAATACAAGTAGATATGGTATTACAACTTCTGGCTTCCTTCAAATGATATTTAGCAATAATTTATTTTACGGGCAGGCTACAGACGGTGTAGATACAAGTTATGCTGGTCTGTATATTTATTTAAACGGAACTGGGGCAAAAGGTAATAATACATTAATTTCAAATACATTTTATGGAATTATAGGTACAAGTAAAAATGCAATTGTCTTGGCAGGAGACGACGATCATCAAAGTTTAATATCTCATAATATTATAAATAATTGTGATACAGGAATTTGGTTACAAACAAATGTTCATGGAGTTATTGTAAAAAATAGTAATGTATTTAATAGTTGTTCAAATACGGTGTTGGATTCGGGATATTCTAATAAAAACGAATATACGACATTGTCATTCTCGAGCGGAACTTATTTGTTTTCAAACACGTCTGGGACTTTAGGTATAAATACAACATCTCCTTCTAATGTTCTTTCTATAAGTGGAAATCTCGATGTTTCTAATTTATTTGCAACTTCATCTACAATTGGACAATTCGCTGCTGCAAATATCAGTGCTGCTACTCTAAGTATTTCAAATTCTATCGGAACAGTTAATATTGCAACTACAAATATCTCTACAGCTACACTTAGCGGAACTTCATCTACAGTTGGACAATTCGCTGCTGCAAATATCAGTGCCGCTACTCTAAGTATTTCAAATTCTATCGGAACAGTTAATATTGCAACTACAAATATAAGTTCTACAAATTTAAATGTTGGAGCCGCTACTATTACAAACAATAGTGGTTATGGAACAATTGAACTTGGTGGTAGCAGCGGAGCGTATCTCGATTTAAAAGCTCCTTCTACAGATGATTACGACTTGCGTTTGATTTCAGGAGGAGCGGGAGGAAGTATTAATATACAATTGGGTTCAAGTTTTGATATCAGCGACGGAACTCACACTTTTATTTACGCTGCATCTACAGGAAATGTTGGAATTGGAGATACTAATCCTCAAAATACTCTTTCGGTAAATGGTAGTATTTCTAAACTTTCAGGAACATTTAATATCCCACATCCAATATTGGCTGGTAAAAGACTTGTCCATAGTTTTATTGAAGGTCCAAGATGTGATTTAATTTATAGAGGCGAAACAACACTTGTTCTTGGAACTGCAACTGTTAATTTAAACTCGGATAGCACTTCAAGTGCAGAGTGTGGAATGTCGTCTGGAACTTTTGAAGCTCTTGTAAAAAATACAAGTATATTTTTACAAAACAAAACAGGTTATAATTTGGTAAAAGGGAGTCTAAACGGAGCTACTTTAACTATCTCAAGTCAAAATCCTCTTGCTACAGATACTATTTCTTGGATGGTGGTTGGAGAACGTAAAGATACAAGTATTGTAAACTGGGAATGCACGAATAGTTCTGGTAGTTTAATAACAGAAATGGATGGTTAATTTGACATTAAATATACTTTACAGTTTTTACAGGCGCCTTTGACTAAATATTCTTTATTTTTAGATATATAAATGCTTTCTAAACGAGGCTGTGATTCAATTGATGTTAGTTTATCATTCCAGTGGATTTCTAAATCTTTTAATTTGGGCATAGTAGGCAATGTTTTTATAGAGGTTTCTGTGATATAAAGTGTTTCTAATTTAGGTTGAACGTCTATTTTACTCAATAATTTATTACCTTGTATGTCTAAATAAATCAAGTTGTTATGAGAAGGGAATGTTTTTAAATTATTATAAGTGATTCTGAGCTCTTTTAATCGTGGTTGCGGTTCAAATTTTGTTAAATTTTTTTGTTCGTGAATACTTAAATATTCTAATTTTGGAAATTCTTTAAAATGTTTTATGTTGTTAAATGAAATTTCTAAATGTTTAAGATTTGGTAGAACAGGAATATTATCTAAATTGTTATCTGAAATATTAAGGTATTCAAGATATGGATAAAATGGGAAAGATGTGATTTTTTTATTTTTACAAAATATTTGATTTTCGTGTAAAAATTTAAGATACAAATCATATATCTTATCATAATTGTATTTCCCAGATTTATCTTTTATTTCTGAAAATTTTACATTGTTCATTACATAAATAAAATTTTTAGGTTCTTTGTATTCTAAATCAATTAATTTAAACATCTTTTTTTTTACCAATGAATTATACTTGGAACAAAAAACTTCGTTCTTTTTCTTTTGGCAGAAAAAATGTAAATCTTTATAATTATTAACAGTTTTTACAAATAATAGTTCTCTTACAAAATTCATTTAATTTAAGCATATAAATTAAATTAAATAAATTACTTTTGATTTTCACAAGTATCTGCCAAATCAGCAATAAGAGATCGTTCAAGAACATAACAATTTTCAGCTACTGCTTCAATAATATTTCTACGTTCTTCTTCTGTATTACCTTCTTTTTCATAAACTGTTTTAAGAGTGTATTGAATATACGTATATAAATCATAATAAGACATTCCCATATCTTGAATAATGTTTTTACGAGTGATGTTAAAAGCTACTTCTGAAAAATCATTATAATTCTTATACTCGTCTAAAGAAATAGGCAACTTGTCTTTTTTCAAAACATTGGCGTAATAATGTCCAACTTCGTGGGCATCTTTAATTACCTTTAACATATCATTGAATTCAAACTTATTGTAAGTACACATTTTAGACTGGGCTCCTCCCATTTTAATTATACTATTCGTTATTAAAAAAATTTAATGTAAATTTCTTGAAAAATATTGGAATAAAAATACCTTTTGTATGAACAAGTTTTTGTTTTTCAAAATTAAATAACAAATTTTTTTCCACGCATTCGCTAAATCCAAGTTTATGTTTATGATAAAAGTTATCTTTTAAAAACGCATAGAATCCGTTGCTGCCTTTTATTTCATTCAAGAGTTTTTTAGAATCTTTTAGTTTCAACCCGTTGAATATATCATTTAACTTGTAAATATCAGATGTATCTTTTTTCAATTTTAACCAAAACCATTCGTTTCCGAATTCTTTTGGCATCACAGTAAGATTTATATTATAACTTTCATTGTTAGTTATATCAAAACATTCGTTTTCTTGTATCAAATAATCATCTTCGTTGAACTCTTTTTGATAATTTGTAATTATGTATTTAGAATCTTGTTCAAATATTTTGTTTTCGAAACGTTGATAAGAAATATTATTTTTTATACATACTAAATCTCTTTTTTCACACTGATCTTCTATAAACAATTTTAGTTCGTCGTTTGTATCAAATCTTGATTTATTTTCAATTATAGCTTTTTTAATTTTATCCAACGATTTTGCATACTTGTTATACAGTTTATCAAATTCTTTTCCTATTAAAACAGTATCTCCGAACATTTCTCCTTTTGAATCTCCGAACTCAAATTTAATAATACAGTTTTCAGGTATATCTTTATTGTCAGTATAATTATACAACTCTTCGTTTATACAAATAGTTAAAGGAAAAGTGTATTTAAGAGTTTTTTTATAGAATTGATTAAATATTTCACCAGTAGTTTTTGAAGTTTTAATTAAAGATTTTAAATTTTCAACATTCATTTTAATTATATTATTAAAAAGAATTAAATAATTTTACGCTCACAAATGTGTGTTCTTTACGGAAATTTTGTATACGCACCCGTTATGATTCAAAAAACTTGATAAAGTAACAGCTCTAATATTAGAATTTATAAAAATAGAATTGATTTTATCAACTTCAGCTTCTATAGCAGCAGCTTTTGTAGGATTGTCTGTATCCGTGTGGTTTTTATTATTAAATTCGGTTGCATTGTAAGACCCAGATGTAAAATTAAAGGAATCGTCTGGTATTGGTTGAGGCATTGATTTATTTATATTATACACCTTTAAAAAAAAATATTTTTTTAATCTGCAATTAAATCAAAATCTGTAATTTTAGAACAGGTTTTCCCACCATACTCATTTTTAATTTTATAGTTTGTATAGTCTAAAATATCTTTAAATTCTTCTGGATATTCTTTGAAACAAACAGCTAAAAATGCAAGAACCGGTTTGGATAAACTTTCTGTATAATAAAGACGATTATATTTCATATTGGTTTCAGAAAAGAATTTAGGACTCTCTGCTAAAAAACATTTTTTTGTATTTGGATCAATTGTTAGGTCTTCAAAAAATAAATAAGGTATTCTGTCATTAACATTTGCTTCGTCATTTCTAACAAGCAATTTGCAAGCTAAATTAACGTGTGCTAAATTAAATTTATGAACACATTTGAAACCTTTTCCACAAGCCATGCATTCTCTGCTCATTGGTAAATTCTCTCTTTTACATTTATTATTTTCGCATTTTAAATGCGTCCATTCTACTTTTTCTTTGCATTCTGAACAAGAATATGTTTTTGCGAGTTGCGCTGAAACAACTAAATCATCAATATCTATTTTAAAATTATATATATCATCTATATAACGCTTATATACTTCTACACATTTTTCTATATAATTTGTTTCATCGTCTCTGTCGCTGCCGCTAATAACGCAATTAATAATTTCATTATAACATTTTTTTACCATATTACAATAATCTCGTCTTGTAATTGCTATACCAGATTTAACTACGCTTGTGCATTTAAAAGGATCTTTCATATCATCAAATTTTTTACCTATATATCTTTTTTTTGTAAGTAAAACAAAAGGTTGAAATACTTTTTCAAATTCCATTTCTATAGGAGGTCTGTTGAAAACTTCTTTAGTTAGCTTGTCTCCGCAAATTGTTGCTAATCTGAAGGTGTCTAATCTATTTTGAACATTGTCGTCTCTGTCAAATTTAAATTTAACAAAAATAGAATCAGTGTCTCCGTAAATAACTTTTATATCAAAGTTAAAATCTATTTCTAAACATTCATCTTTTTTTTCACATTCAGATATTTTATAATATCCCATATATTTTTCTACTTTATAATATTTATCAGGGTTCTTCAATTTAAGTATTGAATAAACTTTTTCTAAATTAGATATTGTATCAATTATATAACAAGACATTTATTTAAATGATTATCGTATTTTTTTCAATTATTTATTTATAAATAAATATTAAATGGAAAGTCAAAGATACACAGCTTTTTTCAACAATCCTTCTGTAGAATATTTGAAAATAAATAATCATAAATCTAAATTTATTGTATGTGGATATTATTGGGGTGAAAATAATATTAATAAAAATTCTATTAAAAAACTTACTTATGGACAGCAAATTAAACGATTAGTAGATAATTGTGAAAAACTAAATTTGAATTATTATTTTGCAAGATATGATAATTTTGAAGGTATATTATACCAAGAAGCTATTAGCTTAAAACCTCTTTTTGTAAAAAAATGCTTAAATGATTCAAGATTACGATCCAAAACTATAATGCTTGTAGATACAGATTTACAAATAGTTAATTACCCACATCTATTTGAAATAGAAGCTGATTGCTTTTTTTTAAATTGGAGCGACATTAAAACAGAATGTTATAACCCGTTTTTAGTAGAACTTTCAGGAGGTATTATGGGTTTTGGAAATACACATTCGGGAAGAGTTTTATTAAATATTTTGATAGATTCTGTGATTCATAATTTACAATATGCAGAAGATAAAGTGTTTAGTAAAATATTCACTAAACATTTATTAAATGTATATACACGCTGTGTGTGGCTCCCAACGTCTTATTTGTATATGTATCAATATCATACTTATATTCCCGGAAAAGGTTATACTAAAATTGTAGATTTAGAAACAGATTTAAGACTCAGTGAAGAAAAATATTATAAAAGCAAAGATATTGTTGTTATTCACGAAGATTTTGAAACAGGTGCTTTAGAAGATGTGTATAAACAAAAAGTGTCTAAAAACAGAGTTCCTTATGACTACGAAAAGGCGTTAGGAAGAAAACTTAGATGCCCTCCGTATAATTTTAAATTTAATTTTTACTGGAATTATGGTCTTAGTAAAGAACAATATAAACAATTAATCCCCGGTATTAAATATAAATTAAAACATAAAATTTTCAACAAAGTTGATAAAATTAAAAAGATTAAAATAAGAGATTGCAAAGAGAATTTTAGAATTGTTGATCAAAATTTAAATAACGATAGCAAGTTTATTGTAATAACTGAAAAATCAAATGAAACAGAACTTTTAAAAATTGATTTAGAAAGATTAGGAATAGGCTATGCAGTTTTTGAACCAAAAAGAGATGTTTTGAATAAAGCTCTTGCTATTTATTATACCATTAAAAGAACAACTGGTAAAAACGTTGTTTTCTTGGACTCTAAAGTTAGAATAAAAAAATATCCAGAATTATTTGAAACATCCCAAATAGATTTTATGACGTTTAATAAAAACGATATTGATTTAGAATATAAAAAATGTGTTGATCCAAGAGTTTTAGAAACCGTAAATGATGAACTTTATGTATTCGGAAATACAAATATTTCAAAACAATTTTTATGTTTATGGAATATGTTCAGTGATAAAACTGAACAGCAACATAAAAATTTAGAATATATTTTCAATAAAAGTATATCTATAAATAAACTAAGATGTTTTTGGCTACCAAAAACTTATTTAGAAGGAAACGTTATTAAATGCGACACAGTTTATTCTATTGATAAATCACCAGATTACATTAGATATGTTAGAAATAAATTAGTTCAGTGTGGTATAAGAGGTCCTTTAGACGAAGACGGGTTTGAAAAACGCGAGCATTACCGTAATTCAACGGATGTTAAAAGAATTACTAATAAATTTAAACAGAAATTTATCAATTCGTAAAATGATCTTTTACAGAAACATATCCTGTTTTTATAATTTCCAACTTATTCTTTTTATCTATGCCCCAATTCAAAGGTCCTGAATTATCTATTTTTATGTAAATCAAATCTTTTAAATCAAAGTTTTCATTTGCAGTTTTATTTTTTATAAGAGAAGTTATTACGCTGTGAATATAACTTATTAAATCATCTTTTTCTTGTCTAGGAGTAAAGTTGTGTTTTATACAAAGTCCTAAAGAATTTTCTTTATGTCTAAACGAATCGTATGGGAAATTTGAAACAAGTATGGCATCTAAAAAATAATCACTTCCTATTTTTTTAGGAGAAAATACAATAGGAATTGTTATAGCATGTCTTATCGCATCCAATATTTTCATATCAGGGGTGTTAGTTTTATTAAATTTATACAATTCTTTAGAATGAAGTTTTGCAACGCAAATATTAAAATCTATTGTTAAATCTCTGAATTTTAATTCTGCATTCGTATTTCCAACTATATCTTTTATCCAGTTTAATAATAAATTCCCATCTTCAAATCCTTTTGTCTTTAACAAATTGCTTATTTTAAGATTTTTTAATTTATTAAAATCTGTCTTAAATATTCTTCTTTTCAGGGTGTTATAGTCTATATCTAAAATAATAAAAAAAGCATATACACAACCTATACTAATTGCTGTTATACTCTGTAAATCAATAATTATCTGTTTATGCTTATGCATTTTTAATAATTTTTTATAGGCTCCTAAAAAAGCTATACCATTGATTCCACCTCCTGATAAATACAAATGATTTACTATCTTTGTCATTAATATTAAATCATTTAATTATTTTTTTTAATAAACTCGTAGATTGTTAAATGAACCTTGTCTGAATGTATAATTATTTCTGATAAATCATCAAGTGTTATTATTACATTGTATTCTTTTAAATTATCAATTTTATTAGATTTAAAAATATTTTTCAAAAGATGATTCCAAGTTATCATCTTGTTTTTGTCCGCGTTTAGAATATAATGCGAATACTCTTTTATTTGTTCTGTTATATCCCATTCTGATTCTTTTGTAGAAATAGAAGCGTATAATATACCACTTTTAATTTTTATAAAAACAGGAGTGTTGCTATACAAATCATATTCTAAAATATTATATGGGGAATTTCCCCCTACATCTATAAATTTATACGTATGAATTTTACCTTTACTTTCATCTATAACTTTATATTCATAAATGTCCATATTACTATTTCGGTTTATAGAATTAATATAAATTTTTGGATAAAATGTCAAAAGGTAACGTTTGAAATATAAATAATAATCTAAAATAGTTGATGATATTCTAAATAAAGTTTCGTAAATGATATTCATACAACTATTTTTTTAATTACAACTGTTATTTATTATTTAAATTAAAAATAAATTTAAAATTTCTTCTGTAAGTTTTCTTTTAAAAAAAACAATACCTTCCCAAGAATAGTGTTTATTTACAGTATCAAGAAAAAGATTTGAATAGTCGGGATAATATTCGTCTAGATAATCAAATATATTTTGATAAATTTCAGAATTCAAAGAATGTTTGGGCAAAACTAAAAACATTTGTTTTTCAACAGAAACTGGAAAATCTTTATCAAAGCTTGTATCTATACTTTTTTTTTTACAAAAATTAAATAAATCCGACGGGAAAGGAGTATTATAATATTCGTAATACCAAGACCAATTTTCGTGAGAATGATTAAAATAATAACCCAAGACCCAATAAATTCCTCTAATATAATTTATACAAGCATCTTCTATATTATTTTTATTTATCCCATAATACATATAATAAGATTGTTTGTCTTTTAATTTTGCATTTTCATTTGTATAAATATTACAAGTTTCGTTATCCATTTTACAATCAAAATTGTCTTTAAAGACACTATTTTCTTTTTTAATAGCGTATCCAAATAAGAATTTTAAATCATCTAAATCTAAATTTCTATCTGAAATTATACCACGATTTTTTTTTAAAAGAAATGTGATATACATATTTATAATATATTCTACACCGTTTTCTTTAATAGAAATTCCCGGAATCGCTTTTAAAAAATCATTTCCAAAAAATAAACACAACAGACAGTAGTCTTTTATCAGTTGTTCTTCTGAAATAGATAATTTTTTAAAAATAAAATTTCTACTTGATATATCTTTGTAAATGCGAGTTTTCAAAAGTTGTATATCTAAAATAAATGGATTTTTCATTGTGTTATCATAGTCTCTTAATAAAATTATACTGTTGGAACATTTATTCAACATTGATAAAAAAATCAAATCTGCGTCAAGACCGTAAATACAGTATTTTTTAGTAGGATCATTTATCATTTTCATTATTTTATGCTCTCCTTCTCCTGGAATATCGGCACCTGAAATATATTCCTTACCGAACTCCTTTTCTAATTTAATTTTAAGTTTATCCATAAACTCTGTTCCAGGTGTAATTTTATTAGAATCCCATTCTCCAGAATTTATTTTTTTAAATCTTCTCTCTCTTTGTTGTATCATTTTGCTTTTAGGAGCTACTCCGTCTATTACTATAAAACATTTTTTATAACTTATACAAGATAGCACGTATTTTGTCCAATTTATACACTCGTTAATTATCGCTTCATCTGTTTTTATTTCTGAATATTTTGAACAAGGATGAATCAAACTGTTGTAATCAAAATAAATTTCATCTACGCAAATTTCTTCGTTATCGTTACAAATTCCTTTGTATTTTTTGTTAAAATAAGAAAAAATGAAAGGAACCCCCATTATTTTTTGTTTAATTATTTTTTTTTCAATTATTTAAATATTTAAAAAAAATAAAAATAATGAAAGATTTTACTTATGAATAATAACAAATCAAATCATGCTAAAATCTTCAAAATCCACGAGAAAAAAATGATTCAGATTATTAATAAAGAAAAGAATATAAAAGAATTAGAACTTGAAAAAAAAGATTTGGTTTTAAAATTAAATCGAGCTGATAACAAAGATTTTAAGAACATTTATAACATCAATTGTAGTATAAATAAAATACAGAGGCAAATAGAGTATATATCTTCTGGTTCTGAAGAATTAGATTATATGTTCAATTCAGTAATGTATGTTCAAAAATACAGTGAGGAACGTGATAAATTGAAAATGGATTTGAGTCAAACTGAAATTTACGAAATAGAAAACAATATGGAAAATATTTTTAGAGAATATATGATTTCCATAGATCCGGAATACAAATATGTTCAACCTAATACTTGTGAATCAAGAATAGAATTATTTTGTTCAAATTGCGACAATTCAAATTATATTTTTAAAGATTCGTCTGGATTTTATGTTTGCGAATCGTGTGGTTATGAATTCCGAGATGTAATTAACATATCATCTACATTAAGTTATAAACAAACTCAAGAATTAGATTTTAAAATAGAATATACTTATGTAAAACAATCCCATTTATCAGAATTATTAAAAAGATTTCAGGCAAAAGAAAGAAAACAAATTCCAGAAGAAGTCATCAGTGGAGTTATAAGCGAAGCTCGGAAAGAAAGAATAAGTGATTTGAATGAGCTTACAGATAAAAAAGTAAGAACTTATCTTAAAAAATTAAAATACAATATTTACTACGACAATGTTGTATCTATAATAAATATTATAAACAACAGACCTCCTTTGAAATTAACAATAGAAGTAGAAGAAAAAATAAAACGAATGTTTCAGCAAATCCAAAAACCATTTGAAAAGTATAAAGATAAAAATAGAAAAAATATGTTATCTTACACATATCTTTTACGAAAATTTTTTGAAATATTAGGAATGAAAGAATATGCTTTATATTTTCCTTTGTTAAAAACTCAAGAAAAATTAAGACAACAAGATGAAGTGTTTAAAAAAATTGTAGAAGAAGTAGCAGAAGAAGATAAAATTACAGGATGGATATTTTACCCCAGTATTTAACTGTAAAAATAACAAAATTCTTCAACTAAATCTCTAGAAATATTTTTTTTATACCTTTTTAGAAATCTGTTTAGATATTCGTGTGTTAAATCTACAAAAAAAGATTCTTCTTCTTTAAACCACTCTGGAGTAATTTTACAAAATGTTATTTTATTTCCTTCTATAATATCAATTATAAAATTTTGAAAAGAACTTAGTGTTATATATTTAAATAAAAATTTATATTGAAAATCGTGATAAAAATCTAAAATATCTGTAGGATTGTAGAGCAGTTCTACATCTTCTTCCGTGTTCATTTTGATTTTAATTAAATTAAAATAGATATTCAATTTTTAATTTAATTATTTATTTTTATTTAATTATTTTTTTATTGTATCCATATATTATATAATACTATAAAATGGAAATACTTAGTTACATTAAAGGAAATTTGGTTCTACAGACCGTGCTAATCTGTGCAGGTATTTATATTCTTTTTATGATTCAGAAAAACAGAGAGACGCTTGACAATGTCGCTTCAGACCCAGTTGCATCTGCTGGAACGTCAGCTCAACCTCTTATGGACGCTGCTCCTGTTGTTGCAGCCGCAGAACCAGAAGCGCCAAAAGCTCCAGATGCACCAGAAGCGCCACAGGCGCCGGCTGTTCAAGAAATTGTTGCTCAACCTCTAATTTCGGGTTCAACTGCCATTCCTTCTCAAGAAGGAGCCAATGAAGCAGAATTTAAAATTAGTTCCGGAGATCTTACCACATTGGATCTTCTCCCGAAATACGATCAAGAAAGTAATTTTGCGGATCAAAATGCTGTGTCTAAATTATTACAAGAACAAAACTTTGTCCAAGCTGGATATCATTTTGGAATCAATACTGTAGTTCAGTCTAATAAAATCCCATATCACGATTTGAGATCTGTTCCTCCAGTTCCAAAAGAAGAAATTGGACCTTGGTCTCAAAGTTCTTATGAACAACCTATGGGTTCTGGAAGAGTAAAGTTTGAACTCGGTTCTGCTTAAGAATTGTTGAATGCTTTATGATTAATATAAATATTTATTAATTTATCTTCAAATTCAGAAACAAATCTTTTGTAATTACAAACTTCTCCATTTAAGAAATTATTTCTTGCTGTTTCTTTTAGATTAAACGGTGTGTTTTTAGAATACCATTTAATTTTATCAATATATTCTTCTTCTGTTTCAGTGACAAATTCTGGCATTTTGCTATTAATCATCAAAGAAGAAGTCACGTTTTGAGAGTGGTAGCATCTTTTGACATCTTTTAAGGTAATTACAGGAACACCCATCATTAAAGCTTCAGCGCTTGTTGTTGTTCCAGAATAAGGAAAAGAGTCTAATGCTATATCAATTTTATTATAATCAACTAAATGTTGCTGATAAGTATCTGAATAATCAAGAATTGTAATTCTATTTTTAATCGTTTCGTCGTCTCCCCAGCTTTCCAAGAATTGTTTTCTTATTTTTTCTGTTAAAAATTCTTTTGTCTTTATCACAAATCTTACGTCGGGGCACTCTTCCATCATCCTTTTCCAAGTTTTCAACACTCTTGAATTTATTTTATTATATCTGTTAAAAGAACCAACTGTTAAATACCCGTTCTTTTTAAAAGGTTGTTCTGTAATAACAGGTAGATTATCAATTCCTATACTTGGGGTGTAAGTTAAGAAACAATGATCCATAAATACAAGCTTTTCAGAATAGTATTTTTGATTCGACTTGGTATCTGTATATCTATCTACTATATGGTAATCCATATTTTTTAATCCCGATGTGTTAGGGTATCCGCAATAACTAATTTGAATAGGAGCTGGTTTTAGCGCAAATGTATCCAATCTGTTATCTCCAGTTTGACTTGAAAGGTCAAACAAAATATCTATTTTATCATTTACAATAATACTCTTTAGTTTTTGCGGTGTAGTTCCTTTAACACATTTCATATTAATTTTAGGAAATTGACGAGTAATGTCGGCTATTTTCATAGAATAACAATAAACATCAAACAAATCATAATTAATATATTTGTAAATAGAATTCATAAAATAACTCACTGGATGGCAGATAAAATCTCCGCTTACAAACCCGATTCTTAATCTTTTTTTTGATATATCATTTTTAGTTTTCATTTTCATTACAACTTTGTTGATTTGGTAATCCGGTATCGATTTTCTATAATCACACTCCACCAAGTCATAAATCTTGTTGATATTTTTATGACATTTTGCTATATACATATCGTCATCTATCATATGTGAAATATAATTCAAATCTAAAAGTTTATTTTGATAAGCAAGCGATAGTTTTGGATTGTATTTAAGAGCAGTGTTGTAGCTCTCAATAGCTTTTATATAATTAATTTCATAACAATAAGCCAAACCCATATTCATATGCATATTTCCAAGAAGAATATTTTTATTATCTGAAATATGAGCTTTATCTACATTTCTGATACCTTTTTCGTAATGTTCTATTGCTTTATCTGTTATACGCAGTTCTGTAAATACTACACCCAATTGGTTATTTATATCTGGATCATCTGGTAAAATATCATAAGCTTTATAGAAATAAAATTTAGCAAGATCTCTATCTTGTATAGATAAATAAGCATTTCCGACACTATTCAAACATTTAATTTTATAACGTTCAAACGCTTGTTTTGATTCAGGTTCTGATTTTATTTTAAGATCAAGAATTCCTATAGCTAATTTAAAATGACGCAAAGCATTTTCTAAATCGTTATTTCGTTGATAAACAAGTCCCATATTGTATTGAACTTGGAAATCACAGGGATCGACAAGTAAAATGCTATTAAACATTGAAATAGATTCGCTTAGATCTTCTGTATAAATTGTCAAGTAAATCATTATCATTTTATACATTTCCATAGCTTGTTTATGCATCGGATCAACGTTTAGAATTTTTTTGGCATGGACTATGCAAATAAAATATACACCTTTTTCGTTTTGAGTTAAAGTTTTTTTAGTTGTATCTAAACCTACTGTTCTAAACATAATAGAAGAATGAATGTAATAAACAATTTTTATTTCTGAAGCATATCTGTGATTTTCAAAAATATTCATATTATCCATAAATTTAATCATTTCAGTAGTATATTCTATGCATTTTGCATAATCTTCTCCTTCTTTTAATTTTTCACCTTGAGAAGATTTTTTTTCAATTACATTATACAAGATATTGATATATTTAGAGTTGTGTTTTAAATTATCAAAATTAACTGGAGAAATAAATGTCGTAGCCATTAGGAATATACGGTATAATAATAACTAAATCTTAACGCAAAGCAAATGAACTGTTCGAACCTATCTCCTGAATGCTTTATACATTTTGAAAAACGTGTGAAAATTTTATGTTTTAAATAAAATATTCATTTCTCACATGTTTAATATAAGCGTGCGTTATTAAAAACTAAATTTTTTAATATTTAAATACAAACTATGCCAAAGGTAGTTGATTATCTTACTGAAGACCCTCCTATCAATGGTCAGAAATACGCTCTTGTTTCAATTGTAGGTCCAAATATGCCTCAAAAAACAGATACTTGGGGAATGAAAGTAAGAGGTGTTGCGAATACTTTAGAAAAGGCAAAAGAAATGTCTGCAAAAATTATTAAATCAGATAGCGATTACGATATTTACACTGTAGAAGTTGGCAAGTTCTTTCCATTGCGTGTAGAACCACATGAAATTAGCGATGTAGAATATTCTAACGATAAACTTAATGAACTAATGAAAAAATATTTGGAAAACAAAGAATTGGCTAATCAAGAATGGAAAGAAAGAAAAGAAAGGATGGTAAAAGAAGCAACTGATAAAAAAAATAGTTCAGAAACTCCAGAACATCCCTTTTCTGTTATTTTTAGAATTGATACCAATGAAGAGTATCTCCAGAGTCTTCAAACTCAACTCGCTGAGGTAAAAGAGACTTTGGCTAAAGATAAAGCTGTATTCAAACTATTTAGTAAAAAAGAAGTTGTTGAAAGTTATAAACATATGACTTCTACAGCTAAACTTGGTGAAAAAACTGTTGAATTTATTAAAACACTTGTTTCTGAAGAGGAATTAGAGTCTCAAACTACAGAATTGGAACCTAAAAATGCAGATTCCTCCGAGTCTAAAGATTTAGAATTAGACACCCTTAATAACAAGCTTGAAACTTTGAAAAAGGAATATAATAAAATTGAGAATAAAGAAAACAATTATTTAGCTATTTTGCTCTCTAAAGAAATCGCATCTCTTGAAGTTCAAATTGAAACTGTTACTAAAACAATGACTGATAAAAATCTTGTAAATGATTATGTAAATTCCAAATATAAAGACAGTATTCTCAACGACTTGTTCTAATTATCGTTAAAATAGATTTAATTATTTTAACGGGTAATATTAATTAAATGGAAAAGAAGTATAATGTAATCAAGAAAATTGGTTCTGGTTCATTTTCTACTGTCTATTTATGCGAAAAAAAAGGAAACTTGAAAACCCAAAGTAGTTTAATATTTAATACTGATTTTTTAATAAAGCCTACTGTTCAAATTGATTATATGATTGTGAAAAAAATAGATATAAATATGCTTGTTTCAAAATACCTTAAAAGAAACGTATTGAAAATCAATAAAAGATACAGTATAGACAAAACTACAGGTGCGAGCGTAACTCCTTATAATAAACGAATTGATTTTTCAGACAATGAAGAAGCTTATTATTTTAAAAAATTACGAGATTTGATCCATAGTGAAATTTATATGTTAAAATATGTTTCAAATGAAAATATAGTAAAATATTACGACTCCAATTCTAATAATAATATTTATTATATAGAAATGGAATATTGCGCAAATGGAGATTTATACACAAATATAAAAAATAATTTTAAAATATCAGACTATTTATTCAAAACTTTCCTAAAAAATATATCGGACGGGTTGTTGTATCTTCATACTAAAGGGATAATCCATAGAGATATTAAACCGCAAAATATACTTATAAATTGTAAAGATGATGCCTACACATTTAAATTAACAGATTTAGGATTTGCTTGTTTTTTACCAAATCTTCACGATTCTTCTATATTGATGTCTAAATCTTTTTTTGACGAAAATCCAAACGATAATAAAAAATATTTAAAAGAAAAATATTACAAATTATGCGGAACACCGTTCTATATGGCTCCGGAAATTATAAAAAATGTAAATAATTTTAAACAGGGTTTAATCCCAGAAGAAACAAACGAGACTGTTATTGATTCAAGTGTTTCTAATATATTTTATGATGAAAAAATAGATATATGGAGTTTTGGATTATGTATATATGAAGTATTGTTTAATAAATATCCGTTTGATAAAAAAATAGACAGTTTTGAAAAACTCCACGACCTTTTTGAAAAGGACGCATCTTTTCAGGCAACTTTATGGAATAACATAGACACCAATGGTAAAAGTTTAAATATAAACATTGATGTATTAGAATTACTTAAAGAAACTCTTACAATCAATCCATATTTAAGAATTAGCACAACAGAACTGTCTATAAAAATTAACAATTTAATTTCTAAAAACAAGACTCTTATACCAGAATTTACAATTGTAGATCAAGATGATTCAGATGATTTAAGGGTAATTCCCACAAAGGAGTCTTGGAATCTAATAAATAATTCTTCTTATTTATTAAAAAAAATAAGCATAGACAATGCGTTTTTAAAATGGTTATTTAAATAATTCCAAGTTGTTTAGCAATTTGGTTATAATTTGAAGGATTAGATAGCATATTTTCCGAAATTCCTTTTTCCCTTATATCTTTAATCATCTTATTAACATCATTGTTATAGTATTTTAACAAATCATGTGGTGTATAAATAGTTAATTTTTCCTTTTTTGAGCCTGTTCCTAAATAAATAGCAACTCCAATGATTAAAATCGCTATAATCGTAAGATATACGTAAATCTTTTTATCAGAAAACATTGTTTTAATACTTACTATACTATATCATTTATAAATAAATTTTTTATTATATATTTATAATGGACAATACAACTTTGATAATTATTGTAATATTTTCTTCTATATTTTTATTTTTTATAGTGTCATCTGGAATTGGAGGATACATTTATGTTAATAATACAAAAGGAGGAACGGTTAATGTAAGCGCTAAATCTGCGGTTCCTCAGACTATACCTGGCACTGCAGATTCAAAACCAAAAGAAGTTATAATAGAAGCTCCGACAAAACCTTCTTGTGAGCAAGCAAAACAAAAATATTTAGATAAGAACAAAGACGTCGTTACAACAAATATCGACCCTTGGATTCATTATTTAAGTTTTGGTAGAAAAGAAGGGAGAATATGGGATGGAGAGCCTTGTTATTTAAAACAAGCTACGCATCACGGAAATGACGGTTCTGTAACTGGTAAAGATTATTGTTTAGGTTTATGGGAAACCACCAATGGTCTACCAAAATTACTTTATTGCGACTACGGTCTTATTGATAAAGCTTCAAAAGATTATAAAAAAGGAGACGTTGTGCCTTGTGAAGTTGTTACACATACACCAACTAGTTACAGATGTTATAGGTAGTAAAAATCATCAACCGCTTTTTTTCCATATTCTTTTAAACTATTTATTTTTTCAGGAGGGATATCTAATTCAATCATACTTGAATCTTCGTTTATTATAATAGAAATAACAGAATCTGTCAAATTATTTTTATTATTTGTATTAAAATTATATTCGTAAATTTTATCCATCATTGTATTTACAATTGAAGATATATATCCGCTTATGTTCTTGATATTATCGTATCCTGTATAAATATCTGAAAAATTTTTATCATCGTAGCCTTTTCCTAAAATAATTATACCTAAAACTCCTGAAACAAAAGAGTCTTGTAAATTGAAAGCTCCTATGACAGTTTTTTTATAATTTGAAATATCACTTTGATTTAAAAAATAAGAGCCTGTTTCATCCGTAATATCGAAATAATAAAGTGGAAAATTATTTAAAATCCCACCGTCTACAAAAATGTGTTTTTCATTATTTATTGTATATTTAACTGGAGTAAAAAAAATAGGTATAGAAAATGAGATTCTAAGAGCGTCTATTACTGGCATATACGGAGTTGTCCATGCATTAAAATAAAAAGTATCGTGTGTGCTCAAACTTGTTCCTGTTATGACTATAATCTTATTTGTTTTATCGTAAAGTTCTATAAATGTTGTTTTTGAATTGTATCCTTTCATTTTAAATAAATCAAGCAAAACATTTATTAATTTAGTTCCTGAAAACACACCCCAATTTTTTAGTAGATTGTAAGGAATGCTTAAACAAGAATCATAAATTACTTTTTTAGAAACCGTTTTTCCAATATGTTCATCGATTTCTTCTAAAGTAAATCCCATTGACAATAAAGTTATTATAATAGCTCCAGCACTTGCTCCAGCATACTTGTTTATATTATTTAACAAACCCTTTTCTTGAAGAGATTCTAATGCACCTAAAGTTGCGTAAATTTTAGATCCACCCCCTGATAAAACCAACGTGTGAATGCTCATTTAAAATGAGTTTACAAATTAGTTTTTTAAAAATTCGTTTATAGAATTATCTACATGCTCGTTGCCATACCAGAGTTTCCATGCGCGACTTGTTTTATCTTCAGGTTCTTTTTGATGAGATTTTACGTGCTTGTATGAAAAAACTTGGAAATTATATGTTTTTCTAAGAAACTCGGATATATCTAAAATACTCTTTATCAAATCTTTGTTTAATACCTCGCGACCTTTACTGTTTTTCCATCCATTTGTAGTCCAAGAATGATACCATTGTGTTATACATTTTATAGAATACAAACTGTCAGTGACGATAATAACAGACCTGTCCTTGAAATCATTTATATTGTCTTTTATACAAGTTAATACGTATAAAATACCATTTAATTCGGCTTTATTATTTGTAGCTTTAGCGCCAGTTAATCGTTTAACAGTGTTAAATTGCGGGTAATCTTCAAAATAAGCTGCAAATGCTGCTTTAGCTCCAGATTTCCCATTATTTTTACAATTTCCATCAGTAAAAATAAAAGTATAATTCATTGTAAATTTTAATATTTGTATATTATTCATTTTCTTTTTCAAAAAGCATAATTTTAACCAACTTTTTAAAATCTGTTTTATTGCTCCATCCTAATTCTTGTGCTGCAAGAGAAGAGTCTCCAATTAAAGTATGTAATTCAAGGTCTCTAAAATATCGTTTATCTACTCTAACAATTATATTTCCTGTTTTGGAATCTAAACCTATTTCGTCTACACCTTCTCCTTTCCAAATTATATCCGTGTCGTTATACATTTTAAAAGCTGTTTCTACAAATTCTTTTACATTATGTGTTTCACCGGATGAAATTACATAATTTTTAGGTGTTTCTTTCATAAGCATTAAATAAACGGCTTCTACATAATCTCTTGCATACCCCCAATCTCTCTTACTGTATAAATTACCCAATCGTAAAGGATTATTTTTAGAATACCCTTTATTATTTTTAATATAATCAATAATTTTTTTAGTTACAAAAGTTCCACCTCGTCTCGGGCTTTCGTGATTATACAAAATAGAATTAACTACAAACATACCGTAAGCGTCTCTGTATAAATTACAAATTAATTGAGCGGCGTGCTTGGATATCCCATAAATAGAACAAGGATTTTGAGGAGACTCCTCGTTCAATTTAACTGTTCCATCAGTTTGATTTCCCATAATTTCAGAAGTAGATGCTTGATAAATTTTACAAGTTTTTTCTAAACCAGCCAGTCTTACACTTTGTAAAATATTCAAAACACCAATTGTATTTGTTTGTATTGTATAATTTTCCACTTCCGCGCTGACTTTAACATGACTTTGCGCTGCAAAATTAACTATATAATCTGGTTTAATATCATTTATAATTTTAAAAAGAGACATTGGATCTGTTAAATCCCCGTAGTGTAATTTAAGTTTTTCAAAAATATGATTTATACGCTTAGTGTTAAAATTAGAAGACCTTCTCACAAGTCCGTGAATATTAACATACCCCAGTTCCAACAATAGGTCGCACATATAACTCCCATCTTGTCCAGTAACTCCTGTTATAAACCAGCATTTATTTAATTCCGTATTCATTAAAAATGAAATATTTATTGATTTTAAATAATTAATATGCTTGGAAAATTAGGCGTAGTTTATGCAAATTTATTAAGTAAAAAAGCGCGTTGCAGTGTGTGTGGAAGTGTTTTTTCAAAAACTCAATATTATACTTACAACCCAAGATTTAAGTTTATATACAAAGATTCTGATTTTACAAAACAAAAATTACTTTGCCATCACTGCAAAGTTGATAATAAAAAATTTAAAAAATAATTTGATAAGATATTATTTTTTAAAAAATGTTTATTTAGTGTTTAACACTGTGTTTATTGGAAGCTCTCTTCTTGGAAGCTCTCTTCTTAGAATGTTTCTTGGAAGCTCTCTTCTTGGAATGTTTCTTGGAAGCCTTTTTAGAATATTTCTTGGAAGCTCTCTTCTTAGAATGTTTCTTGGAAGCCTTTTTAGAATGTTTCTTGGAAGCCTTTTTAGAATGTTTCTTGGAAGCCTTTTTAGAATGTTTCTTGGAAGAAGCTTGCTTAGCAGAAGCTCGCTTAGCGGAATGTTTCTTGGACACTCTCTTTTTGGAAGCTTTCTTAGCGGAAGCTCGCTTAGCAGAATGTTTCTTGGACACTCTCTTTTTGGAAGCTTTCTTAGCACTGCGCTTGTGACTTACTTTTTTAATACTGCCGGCCATTTAATAATTTGTATAATAATACAATATAAAATTAAAAAAGTGAAATAATTAAAAAAATTAAAAAAAAATAATGGAATCAGAAATTTTAGCTTTACAAGGTCAAAGAAAAAATGTATTTAACAAGTTTTTTAAATTAATAGAAAATTATCACGAAAAAAAGGGTAAAGGTAGAGATATTTGTGCTTTAAAAGCTTTAAATATAGAAAGAGGTATATTAAATTATATTATAGATAAATACAATGTAAAACACGAATGGACTTGTTTTCATAAAGATATGTATTTAATGAGATCTGTTATACTGTATCTTAATTTAAATCCAGAAAGCATAATTAAAAATACATATTTAATAGAACGTATTTTTAATAAAGATGATTTAATAAGTGACGAATTCGTATTTGCAAGTGCAGAACCAGAAATTTTATTCCCTGAAAGACACCATGAAATTAAACGATTATATTCTAAAGAAATAGAAGTGTTCAAACAACAAGTTGCAGAAGAAGATGGTATGTTTATGTGTGGAAAATGTAAAAGTAAAAAAACTACTTATTATCAAATGCAAACCAGAAGTGCAGACGAACCAATGACTACATTCGTAACTTGCACTAATTGTAATAATAACTGGAAGTTTTCTTAAACTACAGATACACTCATATATCTCAAGAAATCATTAAAGCTACGTGTTTTAAAATCTTTAGGTTGAAAAGGCACGCTTCCAACTGCGAGTGGATAATCTGTTGTAACTGCACCTTCTTTATAAGGACATCCTTGACAGTCTGGCATCATATTTGCAGTATTATTTACAGTATTGAAAAATTTACCATATCTTACGAAACTATTATAAATCTTTAAGTCGCAAGCACGAGCATCACAAATTGTTCCAATATAAGTTTTACAAGCAGGTCCAGGCCATGCCCATGACGTATTGCCAAACATAACAGCATCTTTTCCAATTTGTTGATAATGGAACCAAGGATCTATCGCACCTATTTCAGGATGTGCTAGTTTATACAAATTTCTTGCGTCGTTACAAGTTTTCTCAGCCATAGGCGTTCCTTTCGGGATAGTACAATCTTCTATATAATCAGTTCTCCAATGAGGATCCCAAGAATCTGCTACTACTTCTGAAGTA
>JACCDO010571660.1_pt1 | contig 23623 bp, 25 predicted proteins | sample 7446101 | NCBI WGS metagenome assembly JACCDO01 (sample SAMN15323440, study PRJNA562643) | freshwater metagenome | isolation source: river surface water | place: USA:Blue River Watershed | collected 2017-08-16
ATATTAAAAAATTTATTGATACAGTATTCTTTGATGAAGAAGTTAGAGAATATTTCTTATTATTTTTGGCATCATGTCTACAAGGGCACAATGCTGAAGAAAAATTTAGAATCTGGACTGGTTCAGGGTCCAATGGTAAATCAAAAATCATGGAATTATTGTGTCACTCTTTAGGAGATTATACAATTAAATTTCCTGTAACAATGCTTACAGGAAAAAGAGCTGCTTCAAACGCAGCAACACCAGAAATTGTAATGGCCAAAGGAAAAAGATTCGGTTATTTTGAAGAACCTAGTGGTAATGAAAGAATTAACGCTGGTTTATTAAAAGAATTTTCAGGTGGTGATAAAATTACTGCTCGTGGATTACATAAAGACCCTATTGAATTTAAACCTCAGTTTAAATTGTCGTTATTATGTAATGATATTCCTGAAGTTCCTGCACATGATACTGGTATTAGTAGAAGATTGGAGATCATTGAATTTAAAAGTAAATTCACTGAACATCCTAAAGAAATGAATGAATTTCATATTGACAAAAGTTTATCAGATAAACTTCCATTATGGAAAGAATTATTTATTGCTTACTTATTAGATGTATATTATGACAAGTATAAAAACGGTGGAATCAAGGTTCCTGCTGAAGTTGTCAAATTTACAGTTGAATTTCAAAAACAATGTGATTCATATGATGATTTTATTTCTAGTTTCTTAGAAGAAACTAAGGAAAATAATGATATTATTGGAATTAACGAAATTTACGACGAATTTAGAATTTGGTATGAAGATTCTTTTGGTAATAACAAATACCCATCTAAAATGGAATTTGGTAAGTACTTAAAGAAAAAATATCCAAAAAATTATGTTGGTAAAGAACTTAAACGTTTTCGTAAAAAAGGAAAAAATAGTATTATTTTAAATCCTAATCCAAGTGTTAGTGTTAATGGAAGCATTAATGCAAGTATTAATGCAAGTGTTAATGCTAATATTAATGCTGATGCTAATGTTATTTCTACTGAAAATAAAATACAATCAGGTGAACAACCAGTTGTTGTAGTATCTGCAAATACTCCTGGATATTAATTTTTAATATAAAATACTTAAAAAAATATTATAATATATATGTATATATAAAATGATTTATGGATTTATATCTTTATTAACAACTACATCTATGTTTGCTTTTAGTATTGTTGGAACTATTACAATTATTAATAAGGCAGGACACTTTTTAAAAACAATGGAAGAAGAAACAAAAGATGCTTATAAAAAAGCTTTTGATAAATTTATGATAGAAACAATTGATGAAATTAACTTTTCAGTCGATTCATTAAAACTTATAACTAAACACACATTAAAAAATAGCAAACTATTATTTGATTTAGTATCAGGGAATAAATGTATTAAAAAGGATAAAGACGGTAATATTATTGTTTCTGATAAATCTAAACTAACAGAAGAATATAAGGAAAAAATAGAACATTTATACACAAAACTAAAGAAATATGAAAAAGAAGTGAAAAAATATAAGAATGGAGAAGATAAGCAAAGTGAAGATTCTAAAGAAAATAGTAAGACACCAAAAGATAAAAAAAAGAAGGAAATAAATAATGATGAAGATAGCGATTCAACAATTTCAGATGATGAAAGTGATTCAGATGAAATGGAATATTACTTAGAGTCTGAAAAATAATAATTTAATGAAATAATTTAATGAAATAACTTATTAAAATAACTTATTAAATTTATTAATTCCAAATATTTTAATCAAATATATTTTTTGATTAAAATCAATTTAAAATTTAATATATATATATATTTATGAATTTTACAAATACATGTTCTGCACAAAATAGTGGCGACACTGAAATAAATAATCTTGCACAATCTATTTTTATTGTTTTATCTTTTTGTTCTGTTATTTCAAATATTGTAATTTATAGCGATAAAATATTAGAAAATAATGAAATAAATAAAAAGTTTAAAAGCATGAATAATACTTATAGTGTTTTGAAAGAATATTTTTTTAATAATTATAAAGAAGACAATAATGGTAATATAATATTTGAAAACAATATTGATATTCCTGATAAAGTACCTGTTCCACCCGATTCTAAAAAAATTGAAAGAGATATTAAAGAATTATTAAATTACCAAAGTCCTCCGCCATCTGCTCCAAACTCAAAATCAGTAAAAAAAGAAATTCAAGATTTTTTAAATAGTGATGATGAAGATGATGATAAAAATATAGATAACATTAAAGACAAAAAAGACGACAAAAAGGAAACAGATGATAATAATTTAAAACATTATCATACACAAAGTAAAAATGAAGATAAAGTAAAGAAACATCGCAGTGATGAAAAAAATAGAGATGATAAGAAACATAAGAAAAGAGACGAATCAATAACTAAAAATATAAAAGTTAAAAAATCAAGTTAATACTTAAATTAATACTCAATAAAATTTATTTTCCAAATAATTTAACATTAACATATTTTTGATTCAAATAAATTATAATAACTAAAGCAATAACAAATACAAAGAATAGTATATAACGAATAATACTTAGAATTTTATCATTTACATTATCTTCATAATCACTCATTTTTACTCTTTGTTGCATAGTCATTATTTTATTATCAATTTTTTTTAAAACAATATCATTCAAATTATTTTTAGTATCAATATTTTGAATAATATTATTTACATCATCATTTGTTATACTAGTTCTTGCGGAAGATTGACTAACTAAATCAAGAATTTGTTCAAATGTATATAATTGTAAGTTATTTAATGATTCTACTTCATTATCATATGCTTCAATGTTATTATTATATATACAAGTAGTTACATTTTGATCCTTTTTAAATATTTTTTTATCATAAATATTTATATCAATTTTTTTGTTATTAGTATCAATTGTTGATATAAAAAATAATTTACTTGCGTATTCCTTATTATTATAATTATTATGAAACCATACAAAATATATTTTGTTATTTAATTCGGCAATTTTCTTTGCTTCTTCAATTGTTTTAACATCTTCATCATACATTGTAATAAAATCGGAATATTTAGGAGAATTTAAGAAAAATGATGAAGCATCAGTCATATTAAATACCATCCAAGCACCATCTTTATTTTTATTTTCTTTTTGTTCAATAATTTGTTGTGCGTTTTCATATGAAGTATTATTGTCTTTCATATATTTTTCTATTTTTAGTTTTTTGATTTCATCCATTTTAAGATTAATTTCTTCTTCAACTCTTTTAGATTCTTTTTCACTAGCATGCTTTTGAACTTCTTCATATTTTTTTGTATCTTTAACAATATAAGGTGTTCTGTATAAAGGATACTTACATTGTTGAAATGAAACACTATTATCAACATTATTTTTTGAAATATCATCGATATAAACAGATGAACATTTTGTTTGATATGTTTCATCACTAGTATTTACTGGACAACTCAAGTTAAGAACTATTTTTTTATTAGTATTGAAATCATTATTTGTTATGGTATATTTTTGTGATTTACGAATATTTTCATTATCACACAAATAATCAAACTCTAAATAAATAACACTATTTTTTGTTTTTACATTTCTTGTATTTTGTTTAATAAAATTATATATTCCAGCTTTTGAAATTAATTTACATTCTTCTAATGAATCAGTGCATTTTAATTCAAAATAATCACTGTAAGGAATTACAGCAAGAATTTCTTCATCTGCTTTTAAATAAATATTAATTGTAGTTGTATCAACAAATGTTTTTTTCTTAGGTTTATAAATAAAAAAATTATAATTAAAACCATCTTCATTTATTTGGCGTCTACTAAAATCAATACAACCTTTAATATTTTCAGTATCTTTTTTAGATTTAGAATCAATATAATTTACATTATTCATATCAACAATACATCCTTGATATAATTTACTTTGCTCATTTTTAACACAATAATGATTTAAATCATTTTTATTAAAACTGCATAAATAATTTTCATCACAATCTGAATCACTCGTGCATATTTTTTTTGTATTCATATTATAAATAAATAAGATTATTTATTTGTAAAAAATATATTATAAAAATTGATGATTTAATATTTTTTTAAATCAATTAAAGATTAGAAGTAATAGTATAATTTCCTGATAAGTTTCCATCAATATTACTAGTATTATCTTCTGAATCAAATGAATAACTAGCTGGTAATGGTCTATTCATAATATCATTTAATCTATTTTGTGGTTGAATATTATAATCATGTTCTATTCTATTTGCTTGATCATAATCTGGCCAATAAATTAATTGTTTTTGATTATTTGTATTACTATATGTTCCAGAAGGATTTATTAATTGGGATGGAGCACTTCCGTCATTATAATAATAACCAGGAGTTAAAGTAATTGGTGGATTATTATAAGTTGAAACAGTAGTACTTTCTTCTTCTTGTGTATTACAAGGATATTGACAATTAGCATTTTGCCAATCGCTTTCGGTTCCATATAAAGAAGTATCAACAGCATTAACAATATTACTTGCGAATTTCCAATTACTTAATTTATTAATCATTATATCATCTCTGTTATAAAACATATTTTTAAAAGCAGTTCCTAAATACAATAAATCATAAAAAATTATAAGTCCAATAAAAACAATAAAACACAAAACACCTAATATTGCGTTCATCTTAAAATTATCAATAACTCCTTGATTTCCCAATGTAATAACAGCAAATGTAAGAATTGAAATTATTAACATAAATACTAAAAATTTAATATTTCTATTTTTATTGCTTAATTCTTTATTTGTTTCCATAGTTATAGTATCTTTATTTGAAATAATAGATTGAGCTTGATCTAAATTATAAAGTTGACCATTTAATTTCTCATTTTCCATTTTTAATAATTGTTCTTGTTTTAATAAAATTTCTTGTGTTATATTATTTTGTAAACTTGCTGAATTTAATTGAGTATTTAAATAATTATATGAATCATTTAAATCTTCTGCTAAAGCTAATGGATTATTACTTGTAATATCACCAGATATTTCACTATTTAAATTATTTATATAATCTATATTATTAGTCCCTATATTAGCAACACTCATATTATATAATATAATAATAAAAATAATAACAAAAATAAATAATTATTTATTTTTAATATTTTGTAAAAAATATAATTATTATAATCAATTTAATCAATATAATCAATAAATAAAATCAATAAATAAAATAAATATAATCAATAAACAAAATAACAAATATAATCAATAAATATAATCAATAAATTTTAAAATTTACTGCAATTTTGTACTCCATTTTTATTTGGGTCGCTATTACATATGAATTTATTTACTTCAGTGTAATTTTGTTTATAAGTGCATGGAATAGTAGAATATTTATTTTTGTCTTGAATTGGTAATGAATTTCCATTAATTTCACCGCCCAACCATTTACATTCATAATATGTTAAACCTTCTTCTTTTGATGGTCTAATATATTGTCCATCACCGTCTTTCCAAACATTATTTTGTGGATCAGTATTAAGAGTTGGTGAAACAGTAATATTTGAATACAAATTACTACTTGAAGGAATGTTTTCTTCACCTGGTACTACTAGTGCAGGACAATTAGCAGGACAAGAATATGGATTTTTAAATGCTGTTTTAACTAATGAACTGGAAAAGTCATCCATATTTACTAATGCTGTTTTAATAAAAGAAGGAACTTGAATAGAACGTTTATAAAGAATATAAAAATATAAAAATAAAACAACTAATAATAATATTATAGATACTATTAATTTCTTTGTATCTATTTTATTTGATGAGTGTGAAAGTAATAAAACACCTAATAATAAAATAAATATAATAATTGAATACAAATATTCAATATTTAAATCTTTATTTTTCATTTCCAACCTTTCTTTAACTAATAATTCTTCTTTATTTGTAATAGAAGTATTTAATGATAATATTTTATTATATAATTCATTAAAATTCTCATCATATTTTAGTAATAAATCATTTGTAACACTATTAAGACTTATAGACATATATATTTTATAATAGATATATTTTATTTAAAATATTTATATTTTTTTAAATAATATAAAATGTATAAAAATATGATAACTACAATAATATATAAATAAAAATTAATAACATTTGATTTAAACATATTTAATTTATTATTATTATTATCATTATTAATATCATTATTAATATCATTATTATTTTCAAATTTTTCAGTAACGCCTAAATAATCATTTATTTTTTTAGAAACTTTATTTTTTTCTTCTAATAAAAAATTCTTAGCTCTATTAGCTTCAATTTTTGTTTTATCGTGAATTTCATCATTATATATATCTTTTCCATGTTTTGAATTAGTTTTATTAAGTAATGCTATTTGTGATGGAAAATATCCGTGTTGATAATTATTTGCAAAATTATTAAGTTCATCATTAGTTGTAGAATTTATTATATCAGTATCAATATTTGTATAATCATTTATAATTTTTATTTTATCTAATGGTTCATACATATTTGCCAAACATTGCGCATCAAAATTAATTTCTGTATCATTATTTTCCATTTTATAACAACTAGTATAGTTCAAATTATTTGTATCATAATTTTCATTTAAATAATTATTTATACAATCATTTCTTACAATATTTTTTTGGGAACTATTTAAGTTATCAAAATTATATTTATAATTATTTTTATATCCACAATTATTATTATTATTATTAACTATAGATGTTGGTACTTGATTATACAATAAACAATTGGAAGATGAATTATTTTTTATAAAATTATAACTACTACAATATTTATCAGCATTACAATTATTTAAACAAGTATCTTCATTAGGAGTACTTTCTGTTTTATAAATTGGTAAATTATTAAATTGTGAATTAGCTTTTTGTATAAAACCATTATTTGTCGAAATATTTTTACAAAAAACACTGCTAAATAAATTATTATTTTCACTTGTAGGAAAATTACTTGAAGTTACAGCAGGAATTGGATATGTAATTTTTTTATATATAGCAGACCCAGCATTACTATATTGGCTTGGAAAACTTTTAATAGTCCAACAATTAGTACCATTTATTACCATTCCTTTACAATTAGTATTTGAATTACAATCTGCATTACATTGTTGTTGATTATTAGTATATTGCTTTATAGTTTCACCATTTTGGTCTTGTCCTGTTATTTTACTATATCCATCAAAATTAACAGTAGGAGGATTTTTTTTATATGTAGTAGAACCACTTTTACTATATGGACTTGGGAAACTTTTAATAGTCCAACAATTAGAACCATTTATTACCATTCCATTACAATTATTAGTAGAATCACAATCTGATTTACATTTTGATTGATTATTAGTATATTGTTTAATAGTTTGACCATTTTGATCTTGTCCTGCTATTGTAGTATATCCATTCATTATAATATTTAAAAATATTATTTAAATAATTTTAATCAAAAATTTATTTGATTAAATATAAATTATAAAAAATAATTATTTATCCATTAGTTTTTACCATTCCTGCTTTACGAATAAATAAAACATATGTCATAATAGTTCCAATAAATATAAATAAAATTAAAGCAATTAATGAGTAAATAACTTTCTTTTTATAAGAATTTCTATCTTGAGAAATTTGCAACATTCTAGAACGTGTTAAAATTAATTTTTCTTTATCTTCAATTTCTTTTAATTGTTCTATTTGTCTTTGTTGTTTTTCTCTAATTGCACTATTTTTGATTTCAATATCTGATAATGATAAATTCATTTGTTGTATACTATTTATAGTTTGTTGATATGTGTCATCGTTTGATGAACCAATATAAGCCTGTGAGTTAATTGCATTAGACATAATATATATTATTTTAAGATATTATTTTGGTATAAAAAATATTTAATAATAATATTTATAATAATATTTATAATGAACAAAAAAGATAACATTATTTTTAATTTAAATAAATTAAAAAATATTTACGAAAAAGATTCAAGCAAAAAATGGAATCTTAAAGCTCTTAAAAATGCTATAAATGAAATTTCAAAATATGAAAAAGAAATTTTATCAGGAACACAATTAAAAAATGAAATTAATGGTATTGGTGATAAAATAGCACAACGTATTGATGAAATTATTTCTACCGGATTTCTTAAAGAAATTAGTTATTATGAAAATAATAATACAATTGATAATAAAACAAACTATTCTATTAATACAATCTATAATCCTTTTATAGATATAACAGGTGTTGGTGAAGTTAGAGCAAAAAAATGGTTAGAAGAGGGAATTAAAAATATTGATGAATTAAAAGAAGCAATTAATAATAAAAAAATAAAATCAACACATCATATTGATATTGGTATTAAATATTATGAAGATTTTAAACAATTAATACCACGTGAAGAAATAGATATTATTAAAAAAATAATTGATAAAGTTCTTAAAAAAATTGATAAAGCATATATATTTGAAATATGTGGAAGTTATAGAAGAGGTAATAGTCATTCTGGTGATATTGATGTTTTAATAACACATCCTACAAAATATGAAGATGAAGCTAATCATTTAATAAATATTGTAAATGCTTTAAAAAAAAAGAATTTAATAACGGATGAACTAACAGTTAATGGTAATACAAAATTTATGGGTGTTTGTAAAATTAAAGAATCACCTTTTCATAGAAGAATTGATATTAGATTTGTTAAATATAATTGTTATTATTCTTCTTTATTATATTTTACTGGAAATAAAAATTTTAATATAGCAATGAGGAAAAAAGCATTAAGTCTAAATATGTCAATAAATGAATATGGAATAATTGATAATAATAATAATAGTGTATTATCTGTTTATTCAGAAAAAGAATTATTTGATAAAATTAATATGGAATATGTTAAACCAGTAAATAGAAATGTTTAATAATATTTTATTTATTTTTATGTTTTCGTAAATAATTTTATAAATATTTTCATAAATAATTTTATAAATATTTTTCATATTAATATTTTTATTAAAAAAATATTTTTATATGATTGTATAATATATAAATGGAAGATATATATATAAATACTGGCAACAACGCCCAAAAATTATTACCAGTTCCATATTTTGAAAATCCAACTCCATCTGTTGAATTACCAATGGATTATGGAAGAGCACCTTATGGATTAGCACCAGACCATCCCACAGCAAAATCAAGGGTTGATGATAATCTTCAATATTGTAATTATTTATCACCTGCTCCAAGAAATCCTCAAATGAATGTTCCTTATGAAGGAGATAAAAACTGTCCTACATTTAAACCACAACCTTATTCAAAAGATTCTTGTTATTTAATGGATTCTAAAGCTCAAGGAGTAGTTGGTATTGTTTGTAATCAAAGTGGTGGTAGTGATAATGCCAATTTTTATAGAGGAAATCAATTTGGTGTTGATTATGATTATGATTTTAATGAGCGAGAAGCAAAAAAGAAGCTTGAATATACTGTTGAAAGACCTGTTCAAACTCCTATTCAATTGGAAAACCCTTTATTAATATATGATAATAAACCTAATTTTTTCCCATATCCTTCATTAGAAATTAAGAAAAATAAAGATTATATTACATATCCCCAAGTAAATAATTATACACAAAGTGGAGACCCAACATATGTTTATCCTTACAAAACCCCTAACTTTCCATATACATCAAAAGAAAGTGATAGTCTTACTTTGAGTAATGGATTATTTGAAAAATTTGAGAATGAAAATAAGATGAATATAACAAATTTTGTTGTTTTAATGTTATTAATATTGTTATTATTGTATGTAGTAACAATTTATAGAAAAAAATAGATTTTTAATAATAGATTTTTAATAATAGATTTTATAATTATTTTAATAATAATTATTTTAATATTTTTTTAGTTAAATACAATATCTATAAGAAACTGATTCACCAACTTCGGGGCTTTTACGTAAAATTTTACACATCATTCCAGATTTAAGAGCAAAATATCTTGCAACAGGATCTGTTTTAAGAATTTTTGGAAATTTAATTTTAGGAGTATTAAATTTGGAGACAATTTCTTCACTTTCTGTTTCATTTAAAACAATATGTTTTGGAACATATACATGATGAGTAATATTAAATATCATATTTTTTTTCAAAAATATTTCTACATTTTCATATTGCTTCTTTTCTAATTCTTTTGTTACAGTACTATTTTCTTTTTCTCTTAATAATAATATTAAGTTAATATTTTCATCTTTGTATGTTCCAACAACTTTTTTTAAAGTTTCAACTAAATCACTTTTACCAAATTTTTTATTTAAATTTATATTAAAGTGAATATATATTTTCTTATTTTTAGTTTCATCATTTATATAAATATCAATATTGTCTGTATCATATTTAATTGAAAATTGTTCAAAATTAATAATAGATACATCTTCAGGTATTACATGGCCTCTATCTTGAAGCATTTCAATAACTGTTTTTCTTACATTAAACCACTCTTTTTTTTCCTGGAAATCAGTTTGTTCACTCATTTTATATAATAATATTATATATATATTTATCTTTCTATATAGAAATAATTTTTCATTTTTTTATTTTTTTGTATAAAATATTATATAAATTATTTTTTTTTCATATTAAATATTAAATAAAATTATTTTTTTTATAATAAATCTTAGTTAAAAAAAATATTATTTTTTAATTAAATAAATTAATAATGAGTATTACAGTATTTGATAACCATAGTCTTGAATTAAATAAATATCCAAGATTTTATACAGATAAAGAAACAACTGATAAAATAATTATTACATTTTATATGAATGAAGAATACTTAAAAAGTTTATCAAGTTCATATGAAAATGCTATTAAATATCACAATGAATGTAAAGAATATTTTTATGTATTCAAATCATTAGATAAAAAAATAATAAAAAAATATAGTGCTCAAGAAATAATTCAATTAATAAATGGTATTAATGATTTTTTAAGAATAAATAATGATATTAAAAAACAAATGATTTTTTTAAAAAAGATTGATAAAACAGATTTACTTTATTATTTTTATATTAAAAATAGTAGTTTTTATATGAATTTATTTAAAGCAGTTGAACAATCAAAATTATTATATTTCCAATCAAGAGATTTTACATATAATGTTAATCCACCTATTGATTTTTATTTTAATAAGAAAGGAAATGTTTATTCTGCATTAGAAATTATGGAAATTTATGCATATACGCAATATTTAGTTAGTAATAAAATTGTAAAAGAATTGCCACAACCAATATATTTATAGAATTTATAGAAAATAGAATTTATAGAAAATAGAATTTATAGAAAAATAAAATATAACAAAATAAAAATAAATATATATATATTAAATATATAAATGACAACAACAGATTTATTAAATGGAACATATCCTAGTTTGCCTGATTATAACGTAAAGAATAATCCTAATATATTTAATTTTAATCCTGTATCTAAAGTAAATCAATTAAAACAATTATTATTAGCAATTTCTTTTAATCGTGTATTTATAGATGTTGTAATTGACTTGAAGAATATGGGTCGTGCCTATTATAACAAGAACCCAAGAAAATTTTGTTCTACTGTTAATCTTACTCCTGTTGAAGGACATGGAGGACAAAGTATTACATTATATTTACCTTCTGCAGGTGGTGTTATTGCCAATTCAATTGAATATATTAATATGGACAATTATAATAAAAGAACTTGGTTGATGAGAGTATTACAAAATCAACAATTGCCCACTTGCTGGAGTAATAGAATTAAGGACGGAAGCATTTGTTTGTCTGATGCCGTTCCTCCTAATTTATTAACACCTAACGAACAAGTTTTATATTATTACATTAAAAATGCTGATTTCTTTACTAGAACTTTACAACTTTTGACTAATTCTTTTTACATTCACTCTGTTCAAAGATTCCAATGCTATGTTTTGACTTTCCCTGCTGATTTATACCCTGGAACTTTAAAGGAAAGAACATTTACTGTTACTAATGATTTTTTGAAAGCCGTATATTCTCAATATTTAAGATATAGTAGATTACCAAACAGCTTAAAACTTCCTGCACCAATTATTCAAAGTATTCCATATGTTATTCCTGCATCAAATATGACTGAAACTGAATTAAATAAATATATGAATGGTGATACTATGTCATTCAATATTTAAGGAAAAATATATTTAAAGAATATATTTTAAAGAATATATTTAAAGAATAAATTATAATAGTTCATATAAATGTTATCTGAACTATTTACTCAAAAAAACATTATTTTATTATTAGTATCAATCGCCGTTGTTATAACTAGTTATTTCGCATGGAAATATTATAAAAAAAATTATTGTAATACTCCACAAATGATTGAAACACAAAATAAAGATTTAAATAATGCTATTCATAATAATACAACAGAAGATTTTAATAATATTGAACAATCAAATGATAATAACACCTTATATGAAGATACTTCTTTAAACCCTTATTTTGATATTGAAGTAGGTGGTATATATCAAGGACGAATTTTATTCCAATTATTTGATGATGTTGTACCAAAAACATGTAAGAATTTTAGATTTTTATGTTCTAATGGATTACTTGTAAAAGGAACCCCATCATATGAAGGGTGTTCCTTTCACAGAGTAATTAAGAATTTTATGCTTCAAGGTGGGGATTTTACAAATGGTGATGGAACTGGTGGAATGAGTATTTATGGTAATAAATTTGAAGACGAAAATTTTGAATTAAAACATAATCAACCAGGGCTTTTATCTATGGCTAATTCTGGGCCAAATACAAATGGATCTCAATTCTTTATTACTACTGAGAAAACCGACTGGTTAGATGGAAAACACGTTGTTTTTGGAATTGTTATAGGTGGATATGACATTGTTTCTAAAATTGAAAATTTGGAAACAGATGGTAATAATAAACCTAAGTTAGACGTTGTTATTAAAAAATGCGGGCTTATAAAGCCTGAAAATAATGAATAAAAAATGATTTTTATTATAATTTATTAAATATTTATTATGTTATAAATATTTACATTTAAAAAATAAACACTTTTTAATATAAAATGGAAGACGACGATTTTTGGAGCTCTAAATCAGTATCTAGTTCAATTAAAAATACTAATGTTAATGATTATGATTATGGAGAACATATAGATTCTAGTATTAATACTGAAACTAAAAAAATTATATTACCAAATTTAGGATATTCAAATGAAGATAAATCTTTTTATTTCAAATTTAATACTATAAAAGAAATAGATAATTTTACTATTCCTAAAACAGTAAATATTAAATTATTAAATCAATATAATTGTTATATTGATGATATTTTTTTTAATTTAACTCCTTTAAAAAATGAGTATTACGACGGATTAATTGTCCAAGTCAAATATTTAAAATCAAAATTAACTCAAGAATTATTATTAGCAACATTTGCTAAAAAGATTGAATTATACTTATTAGAATTACCTACAGATGATGAAATATACATAAAATTAGGTATTAAAACTAAAGTTAAAATAGAAAATTCTAGAATTTTTAATACTGTTAAAAAAAATAGGAATAATAAAAAATATGCTATTGATGATTCTATTGATAATTTAATTGGTGATAATAATTATTAAATTAATAATATTTGAATAAATAATATTTCAATAATAATATTTCAATAATAATATTTCAATAATAATATTATAAAATTTTATAACAAAAAATTATATCATAATATTAATATGGTTGGATCAATTTATTATTACTTAATAATGTTTGCGACATTATTATTTTCATTTGCATTTATACCAATTGTTTTTGAAGTTTTACAACAAAAAATAACATCAAATATACCTTATATTTCATTATTTGCATTATTAATTTCATTTTTAATATTTTTATTTATTGGAATAATTAAAGAATATTACATACATACTATATTTTATTGTATTGGATTATTGTCAATTATTATATTGTGTTTTTTGAAAAAAACATATGATATTAAGAGTATTAAAGTTCTTATAAATGAAGAAAAATCATTTTCATAAATATAGCTAAATAACACCATATGTATTGCTCTTTTTTAGAACAAATTCATATAACTTATTTTTTCCATACAATATATATTTTGTTTCTTTATATATTGACTCTTTATTTATATCATAATAATCATTACTATTTATAGTTTCTAATAATTCATCATAATATAATAAATTACCAAATTGTAAGTGTGTAATGTTTTTTATAAAATTTCTAATATTATTTTTATAAGAAATATTCTCATTTTTATCACATAAACTAGCATATATGTATATACATGTGTTATATGATATATTATCTTTAATTGAATTTAAGATAGTAGTTAAATATCTTTTGTCATAAACATGAAAAATAATAACAGTATCAAAAATATGTTCTTTATTAAATATTATTGTTTTTGTAGTATTTATATTTTTTTCATATTCTTCACCTTTTATTTTATTAAGAAAATCAATATTATCATTTTCATTATCAATATAAAATGTAATATGCAAATTATATTTTTTTATATAATGACCTAATTTTGAAATTGAAAATAACAAATGTTGATTTAATACTAATATTTTCGAATTCTTTAAAATATTATCAAAAATATTGTAATAAATATTTAAATAATTATCTTCTGAAAATGATTCTTTAATCTTTCTTTCAATAATATTCATAATATATTTATAATAATGTTCTTTTTGATTAAAAACGAATAAAAACTAATTAATTTTAATAAATTATTCAAATTAATTATATTTTAATATAAATTTAAAAAAAAATATATAATATATCAATATTATGGCTACATATAGTGAAAAATTAAATGTATTAAAAGATAAATTATATAATTCAAAATTTATAACATTATTTGTTATTATATTTATGGTATTGTTTGTATTTTGTTCTTTTGTAAATTTTATTGGGCATTTACCAGTTCTTATTGTTGTAACATTATTAATAAGTTATTATTTTTATGATAAATATTACGAAAAAGTAGATATTAGCAATTTAATGGAATTTAGTAGTTAATTAATGGTTTTATATAATATCTTTATTGTTAAACTAAAAAAAATGATTTTTTATTTACAATTGTTTTTATAAATATTAAATATAATAAATTAATTATATACATCTATATAACACCTATATACATCTATATACCACCTATATACATCTATAAAATGACAACAAACTACGTATACTCTTATTTTGGTTCAATTGGATTCAATAATGACAGAGCATATGTACGTATTAATAAAAAACTTGGTATCAAATTAAATGATAATCAAGATGAATATATTTGTGATAAATATAAAATTAGTATGGATTGTAGTATTGTCTTTGTATATTGGGAAAAAAATGGAATGACTATTATCAAAGATATTTTAAATAAAATATCTAATGCTTTATCATACGATGATACTCAATGGGCATTATATGATGATATAAATGAATGTGATGTTAATTATGAAAGTAATGGTAATAAGATTGAAAACATAATTTATTATTTTAATAATGAACAATTAATGTTAAATAATCTACCTGAAGAATATAGTTTAATTAAAGAAAAAGAATTGAATAATAGAGTTATTTCTTGTAAAAATAATGGATATAATCACGAAATAAGCATTGTTATTGGTTATTTAACAATATATACAAATATTATCAATGAAACGAAAGGTATTAAAAATAAATTACCTATTCTTATCAATAATTTTAAATATTTATATAATAATTTAAAAAAATTTCAACAAAAAAATAATAATGAAATTTTAGATGATAAAATTATTAAATTATTAAATAGTTATATTGATAGAATAAATACATTAAAAATTGAAATTGACGATTATCAAAAAGATATTGATGAAAATGATATGATTATTTTCAAAGAAGTTTTAGATACTTCTAATGTTGGTATTAATAATTTATTATTAATTCAATAATAAAATAATTAAAAATAATTAATAACATATTATTAATTTATTTTTTATAATTTGTTTTTATAATTTATTTTCTATAATTTATTTTTATAATTTGTTTTTATAATTTGTTTTTATAATTTGTTTTTATAATTTATAATAAAAAAATTGTAATAATTTAATATTATTCTAATGTTATTTAAATATAATTTAAATTATATTTCCTTGCTAATATCATTACAATAACTCAACAATAAATCAATGATTTCTGTATTTTTAGCAATAATATTTTCAACAGAATTATTTTCTTTTAATTGAACCTTTAATATAAAGTTCTTTTTCAAAGGATGTTCAATAATATAACCAGAATAAAATACTTCATTATTTGCTGTTAAATATGTTGATAATAAATTACCAATAGTGTCATTTTCATCATTAATATCAAAATTAATGAAGTTAATATTTTCCTTGTTTTGATAAATATATACTTTGACACTATTATTCTTTTTCATTTCATTTTTGATAAATAATAATTTATTTGTCAATATTTCAATACCTTTTTTCAAAATATAAATACAAGGATAAAAGCCGATTGAAATAAAATCAAAATTATACAATTCAGGTTCGCCATTATCTGTTTTAGCATAAACACGTTGAACATCTAATGTTGAAAATTTTGCTTTTTCTTCTTCAGTCATAGTACTCATCATTTCAGTTGATTTCTTTTCATCAATACCGAATGTATAAACACATTGAGCAACTGGTTCATAAAAAGACCCTCCATATTCTTGATTATTTTTAACTAATCGAGTTTCAAAAGAAATTTTTTGATTCATTTTTAATTTTCCAAAAAGAATATTTGGATAAGGGAAAATCTTACTATTTTCAAGCTCAACATCACCGATTTTGCACACAAAATCACTTGGATACACAGATATTAAATTCTCATTATTATCATTCTGTTTTTTACAAGAAATAACAATATTTTCATAAATATTATCATAATTTTTAGATATTGAGTCTATATAATCGCAATTAATTGGAATTAATTTTAAACGATGTTCTAAAAATTCATTATCAATCATAGAATTATTGTCATAAAATGTGGTTTTCCCCATTATATGAACATGTATGTTTGAAATCATTATTCTTCTTAGTGCATTAGCAAAAGAAATCTTTATTTTATCATTATTTTTTAATGAAAATGATATACGATTATTTTTTTCATCATTATTTAAATTTGTAATAAAGCTCATTTTATATATATTATTTAATATTTTATTATTTTATATTTATTATTTTATATTTAATATTGAAAAATCAATTTATAATAAAAAAATAAATCATTTTTATATTTTTTATGATAAAATTTATTATAAAATTTATTATAAAATTACTATTAATTTACTTAAAAATTATAAATGCGTATTATTTTTTTAGTAAATTTATTATATTAAATAAATATAATGAGTGACGATTACCTTCTTTTTTATAGTAATAAGTGTTTGCATTCAAAGGATTTTTTAACTATATTAAGCAAAGATGTAAAACTTAATCAAAAATTTACTAAAATTAATATTGATAATAAAAGTATTAAATTACCACCTTATGTAAAAGCAGTTCCATCAGCAATTATTACAGTAAATAAACAACCCCAATTATTAGTAGGAACCGCAATATTTAAATGGTATGCCGAAACACATAAGAAATCACCTGAACAACAACAACAACAAAACGGAATTTTAGACTGGGATCCTATGGCCATGACTGGATATTCTGACTCATTTTCATACATTGATAATGGCGGCGACCCTCAAAAGAAAAGTTTTGCATTTTTAGGAGGAAATGACGGATCTATATACACACCTGATGAAAAGAGTTTTGGAGGAAATGATGATAAAAAATCAGGTGGTGCTAAAACAGAATTAGATCTTAATTATGAAAAATTAATGAATAATCGTAATCATGAAGTACCTAACGCACCTACAAGACTTTAATATTAATTTTATATTTAAAATATTTTGATTTAAAATAATGTTTATAATAACATTATAATTAAGATGAGTACAACAAAACAACTGCTATTATCACAACTCGATAACTTTTTTACGGATTTGTGTAATACATTTCCAACAAATATTGAGCTAAGTATTTTTAAAGAAAAATATTTTTTACTAAAAAAGGCGAATTCAGCAATTATTGTTGAATATTTTATTATGTATATTTATCCTTTTAAAAAAAATATTTTTAATAAAGAAGAGTCTTTTTTTCTTGAAGGTGGAGGACAAGAAGATATTAAAGGTGAAACTGGACTTAAATTTAGAGATAATATTAAAAAATTATGGGTTGCTGAAATGAGTGATGAAAATAAGGAAGTTGTATGGAAATATTTTAAAATTTTTATTTTATTGTGTGAAAAGTACATTAATGAAAATAAATAATTAATATTTATTTAATGATAAACATGAAAATAAATAATTAATATTTATTTAATGATAAACATGAAAATAAATAAATAATAAATAATCTTTTTAATTAAACTATTATTATTTCAATAAATAATAATATTTATCTACAATAATATTATGTTTATATATAAAAAACTAATATATGATTTTTATGATGAAAATAAATCATTATTTATTGGATATTTTATAGTAATAATTATATTATATTTTCTTGAATCAATTGCTGTTTCACGATTAAATGCAAAATTAATATCATCAATTGATATTAAAAATATTTTTAAATCAATGAAAAATACAGAATCATTTAGTTATATTATTTATTTAATTATACTATATTTCATAATTTTATTTATTTATTGGATTATGAGAAAAATAGAAACTAAATTATATCCATCATTTACATCATATATACGAAAAAATATTTTTAAAAACACAATTCTTAAATTTAGTAATACAGTAGAAGAAATAAAAATTGGTAAATATGTAAGTAGATTATCTGAATTAACAAAAGAAACAATTAAATTTGTGAGCACAATAATTACAGATGGTATAACAAAAGTACTTGTTGTATTATTTATTATATTTTATATATTTTATTTAAACAATAATATTGGATACATATTTTTAGCATATTTATTTTTAATTGTTTTATTGCTTTGTTATTTTGGTAAAAATATTATGAAAGAAGCAACTAAGAAATGTGAAATATTTTTAGATATGAATGAATATTTATCAGACAGTTTATCAAATTTAACAAATGTATATCTTAATAATCAAAGTAAAAATGAAATAAATGAGCATGATAGATTATCAGAAGAATATAAAATATTTTGTGCTAAATCATATGAATATAGTAATAATATGTCAAATTTATATAATTTATTATCATTAATTGTATTTATTATTGTTATTATATATGTTTATAAATTATTTATTACTAAAAAAATAGATAAATTAACAATTATTACGATATTTATATTATTAGGTATATTTATTTCAACAAGTATTAAATTAAGTTTTTCTTTTGCGGAAATATTTCATAGAGTGGGTTTTATTAATGCTTCAAACAGTTTTGTAGAATTTATTTATGATAATAATAGTAATAATAATAATATTAAACATAAAATTATTAATGGAAATGTAGTATTTAAAAATATTTCTTTTTCATACAAAAATAATATATCTATTTTTAAAAATGCAAGTCTTAATATTGAAGGTAATAAAATAACAGTGTTAATGGGACAATCTGGTTCAGGTAAATCTACTTTATCAAAATTATTATTAAAATTACATAGTCCCACAAATGGTAATATATATGTTGATAATATTAATATCAATGATTATGATATTGATTATTTACGAGAAAAAATAGTATATGTTAATCAAAGAACAAATTTGTTTGATAAAACAATTATGGAAAATATTAAATATGGAAATAATATAAGCGATGATGAAGTTATAAATTATTTGAAGATATATAATTTATATTCTATTTTTGAGAAAATGGATCATGGAATATATGCTAAATGTGGTACAAATGGTAGCAATTTATCATTAGGTATGCAAAAAATAGTAATACTTCTTAGAGGTATATTTAAAAGTAATTATAAAATTATTATATTTGATGAACCTTTAGCAGGATTAGACCAAAATAGTCGTGGAAAAGTAATTAAATTAATACAAGATTTAAGTAAAAATAAGAATATAACAATTATTATTATTACACACGACAAAGAAATAACAAGTATTGCTAATAAAATAATTAATATGAATCAAATTAAAAATATATAATTACTTCTGGTATTTAGGACAATAATATATTTTTCTTTGAACACTTCCTTCATATAAATTTTCAACTATGACCGGATTATCATAAATATCTTTTTTACACATATATACAAAAAAATTGCGATTAAAATCTCGAGGAAAAATGTCTTTTTTTTGTATAATCTTATTCTTAAAGCCTTTATTTAAATCATATTCTCCCCAAGTTAATTTTTTCGAATTATTATAAATTATTTCAAGTTCTTTATTAGATAAGTCTTTAACTTTACGAAATGGTGAAATACGACTTAACCATAATATGTCTGAACGTAAATAATTACCAATTCCCGATATTACTTTTTGATTTACTATTACATTACCTATGTATTTATTTAAATTAGTTTTTTTAGTAATTTGTTTAATAAATATATCAAGCGTTGTGCTGTCATCCATTATATCTGGTCCAATTGTATTCAACTTTTTTTCCAAATCTTTTTTGCTATCGATTACTTTCAATGTTCCAAATGATAAACTATCATAATAATAAACTATTTTTTTTGAACCTCTTAATTTAAATTCAACATTTAAATTATTTTTTGATACTTTATGATATTTTTCATAATTTTCTTTAGAAATATAATCTAATAATTTTGGAAATTTATAGACATTATTTAATTTATATGTCCATCCACCTCTTAATCCAAGAGTACTAAAAATATAAAAATCTTTTTCTAAAACAAAATACATAAATTTTCCTTTAGTCTTTATGTCTAATACTTTCAAAGGAAGATTATTTCTAAGTTTATAATAAAGTTCGAATGGTTTATGTGTTTTATAACGACCTTTTAATATATTTATTGATGTAATATATTTATTTTTCATAACTTTTTTTAAAAAATCTTTTGTTTTACGCACTTCAACTATTTCAGGCATGTTCTTTTTATAAAAAAGAACTACAAAAAAGTTTTAGTAATTTTTTAGAAAAAAAGAACAGCAAAAAAAGTTTTAATTATTTAGAAAAAGAACTAATAAGTATAAAATCTATTTAAAATATATTTTAGATAAGTAATATATAAAAATGTCAAGTGAATTAGAAACAGATAATAAGAAAAATGATGAAGTCAATACTGAACCAAAAGATTTCAATACAATTACAATGGAAGTAAGCACCAAATATATTGTATTTCTTCAAGAATTATTTGAAAAATACAAGTATCACCCTGAACTTGCAGGGCAATTAGAATCAGACATTAAAGCATTAAAGAAAAATATGGAAAATGAACATTATTTACTTTACTTTTTAACTACTAATTATTTATTTTGTTTAGAACCAATTGCCGATCATAATATTGATTATTTTATGTATCAAAAAGATAAAACAGTAAAGAAAAGTGGTAAAGTTGTTAAAAATAAAATTACTAAAGTAATTGGAAAGATTACTTTAAAGAAAATTTTGAAAGAATCCGACATTTCATTTCAAAATAAGATTTTTAGTACCATTTATGAAATCTTTATGAATATGACTGTTAAAAATGAAAATGATACTCTTGTGTTTAATGATGAATATATTCAATTTATTAAAGATAATCTTAGTGAAGACAGAAATTACAGTAAAATGTTAATGGTAATGGACAACTTAGATACAATTCTTAGTAGTGATAATGTTGTTGATGAAACTGATGTTATTCAAGAAGCTAAGAATGAAGCATCTGAGAAAAAGAAAGATAAGAAAAAGAAATCTAAGAGTAGTTCATCATCAAATCCTTTAAGTGCTCTTACCGGAGCTTTAGGTGGTGATTTTATGAATGGTCTTGAATCAACTAAGATTGCTAAACTTGCTAAAAATATTAGTGAAAAGATTAATACTGAAGATTTTCCTTTATTAAGTGATCCTTCAAAGTTATTAAGTTCTTTAACTGGGGGAGGAGAAGAAGGAAATAATAATATTCAAAATTTATTGAAGTTTGTTGTTGGTGAAGTTGAAAATGAATTTAAAACAAATAATGTTAATGAAAATGAATTATTAGGAGAAGCTCAAAATATTATGTCTCAATTTCAAGGAATGTCTGGATTTGATCCAATGTCATTACTTAAAAATCTTTCAGGTGCTGTTGGAACAGGAGAAGGAGGAATGCCTGATATGAAACAATTTGAATCTATTTTTTCGAACATTCAAAAAAATAAATAAAATAAATTTGAATTTATACTAAATAAAATAAATTTGAATCTATTTTTTCGAACATTCAAAAAAATAAATAAAATCTAAAAAATAAATAAAATCTCAAAATAACTTAAAACTCATAATACACCTATTTTTTTTCAAAAAATATGAAAATATAAGTAAAAATATATATTTTTATATATATTATAAATATAATATGGATGATACATCAAAAAATTCTGATTATATATATAAATCAATAGATAAAGGAAACATTGATGTTACTTATAAATCAAGTTTATATAATGATATTAAAGAAGATATATTAGGCGACCCTTTTTGGTTGGATGATTATAAAGTATTATTTACAAAAAATAATTTAGACAAATTTTTTCCAACTAAGCAAATGACGGTTATTGAAAAATTAAACGCAATATTTCGTTTATCAATTTATTTAAGCATTGCTTTGTATTTGGTAACAAGTAATTATCATTATTTTTATATATTTATAATAACAGGTGCTTTTACAGTATATATATTTAAAACACAAAAAGATAACATGGATTTATATTTTAACTTAAATGATGAAAGTTTTCAAAACATTGTAAATAAAAATATTATTGATGAAAATAAAGAAACAATTAAACCAACAGTTACAAATCCTTTTATGAATATAAATTTAATAACTGATGATAAAACACAAGAAAAAGCTCCACCATCATGGAATAATGAAAAATTACAAAAAAATATTGAAGACAAATTTGGATATAATTTGTATAGAGATGTAGGAGATTTATATGGTAAGTCAAATAGTCAACGTGAATATTACACAATGCCAAGTACAACAATTCCTAATAATCAAACTTCATTTGCAAAATGGTTATATAATACTGGTCCCACTTGTAAAGAAAAATCTATTTATTGTACTCCTGAAATGGATGCTGTTCCATATATTGATAATACAAATGCTTATACTTTTACTGATAGAATGTTATAAACGTAAAGAAATTTTATTTTTAAATATTATTAAAGAATTTTTTGTTTTTTTAATATTTTTTGTAATAAGAACTTTGCTAATATTTTTTATCTTTTATTATAATAGAATGAATCAAAAATTTAGTATTAATAATCAAACTCATTTAAAGTATGATAATTGTTTAAATAGTGCTGTCAATATGAGTAATGATAAAATATTTCAACATAG
>JACCDO010814838.1_pt1 | contig 23619 bp, 24 predicted proteins | sample 7446101 | NCBI WGS metagenome assembly JACCDO01 (sample SAMN15323440, study PRJNA562643) | freshwater metagenome | isolation source: river surface water | place: USA:Blue River Watershed | collected 2017-08-16
CTGTATAATTACGCCATGTTTCTCAGCCAAAGGGATAATCTGTTTAAGTCCTTCTACGCAATTACGTAATCCTGTCTCTTCACTCATGCTGTTTTTATTGCCGCTAAAACAAATTAGATTTTTATATCCAGCGTTGGCAACCATTGGAATTGCCTCTTTATAGTCTTTAATTAGCCATTCATGTTGCTGTGGATCGTTCCAACCTTGTGTCAAACTGACTTTTCCTGCTGTGTAACACATGGAGCATTCGATATTATGTTCTTGCAATATGGAAAAGTCTTTAGGTGCCACCAAATCTATTGCACGAATCCCCAAATTTTTAGAAACGGAACACAGTTCATTTAACGATAAAAAATTATACGTCCAGCTACAAACGGAATGATTGATTTTATTGCCAGTTTTGATGGTTGATGAAGTATCACTCGCTAAAATTGAAGTTGTGGGAAGACTGCTTGCCAACGCAACTTTTCCAAAATTTTTAAGTAATTCTCTTCTGCTTTTGGGATGATAATCCATGTACTATTTTTTTGAAGGGTCTTTAAAAAGTAGGGCAAATAAAATCAAAATGCCAGCTGCCACCGCGGCGGGAATGAGCCAAATGGTAGCCCAGTCATGACCTGAGGCTGTTTTGTACGTATCCGCAATCAAGCCAGCTAACCAAAAACCTACAAGCATGCCAGCGCCATAGGTAGCAAGTGTGATCATACCTTGCGCCGATGACCTTATTTTTTCTCCCGCACGTTGATCAGTATAAATTTGGCCAGTAACAAAAAAGAAATCGTAACAGATGCCATGTAAAATAATGCCTGCATAGAGCAATCCTACATTGCTCCCTGCGTCTCCATAGCTAAAGCAGATGTATCGAATTACCCAGGCCGCCATTCCAATCAACAACATTTTTTTAACGCCCAGGCGTGTAAAGAAAAAGGGCATCAGAAATAGAAATAGAGTCTCGCTCATTTGTCCCATTGTCATTTTTGAAGCAGCGTTGCTGACGCCCACTTCATTTAAAAACAGATTTGTTTCTTGGTAATAAAAGGCAAGGGGAACGCAAATCAAAAAAGAGGCTAAAAAGAAAATAAGAAAGTTCTTATCTTTTAATAAGCCAATCGCGTCAGCACCAACAATTTCAGCCAAGGATGTCTTTGTACCTGCTTTTGGTGGTGGGGTATTGGGAAGCATAAAACTATAAACACCCAATACCAGTGAAACGAGGGAGGAGATTTTAAAGGTTTGCTCTAATGACCCATCTTTTTCCAGCGCTAACCAGCCAATCAATAATCCCGCAGCAATCCAGCCAATAGTGCCCCATACGCGTATGAATGAGAATTCTTTTTCTGGATTAGTCATTTGTTTGAAAGAGATTGCATTCACTAACGCCAATGTGGGCATATATAAAATCATGTAGATAAGCAAGTAGGGATAAAAGTCATTGAATAGACTTTGGCTTGATAAATTAAAAAGTAAAGCGCCACCAATTAAATGTAAAATGCCAAGAATTCGCTGTGCAGCAAAGTACTTATCTGCAATTAGTCCGATGATAAAGGGCGCAATGATAGCACCCAGCGACTGAGTTCCATACGCAAGACCTATCTGAACACCATCTGCATTTAGTTTAGTACTCAGGTAAGTCCCCATTGTAACAAACCAGATGCCCCAGACGAAAAAATTAAGGAACATCATGAATGCGAGTTGAACTCTAATAGTTGTTTTCATGGCAGGCATTTGTTAATAAATATAGTATTTTTAGTTTTTCAATACTGAACTTATGAATCGAAAAATCAGGGTAGGGATGAGACGTGGCGTAACGGGGGCTTTTATTGGAGCTATTCATCGAATGGCTCTTTCAATGGATGGGCAGTATGAATTGGTTGCTGGAGCTTTTAGTTCTGATGAAAAGAAGAGTAGAGAAACAGGGGAGCAGCTTTATATTGATTCATCAAGAGTTTATCCTGATTATCTCACTATGTTGTCAAAGGAAGCATTGTTTCCCGAAAATCAACGATTAGATGTTGTGGTTATCGTTACGCCTAATCATGTTCATTTTGATCCTGCAATTCAGGCATTGGATAAGGGATTTCATGTAATTATTGAAAAGCCAATTACTTTTTCTCTCGCTGAAGCAAAACAATTGCATGAGAAAAGGATTAAATCTGGTAAGGAAGTTTTATTGTGCCATACTTACACCGGGTATCCTATGGTCAAGCAAGCTCGTCAATTCATTAGTGAGGGAAAGCTTGGTTGCATTCGTAAAGTTTATGTTGAGTATCCGCAAGGATGGTTGTCGACTTTTTTGGAGGGAAGTAAACATAAACAAGCAGACTGGAGAACAGATCCTACAAAGAGTGGGTTGGCCGGTGCGATGGGAGATATTGGAACACACGCCTTTAATTTGGCGGAGTATGTAACCGGATTATCCGTAGTTCGATTAAATGCTTCTGTTAGAACAGTAGTTGAAGGCAGAAAGTTGGATGACGATGGGGCAGCTTTTTTAGAGTTTGAAAATGGAGCAAGCGGAGTGTTGGTAGCCACGCAAGTTGCCTCGGGTGCAGAAAATAATATTTCTATTCGAGTATATGGTGAGAAGGGAGGATTGCATTGGTGTCAACAGGATAATAATTCGCTTTTCATACAATGGCCTGATCGACCAACCGAATGTTGGAGAACGGGATCGTCTTATGTGGGTAGTTATGCTGCACATAATACTCGTACGCCAGCCGGTCATCCGGAGGGTTATCTAGAAGCATTTGCAAACCTGTACAGAAATTTTTCTTTAACAATAAGAGCGAAGCATCAGGGGATGACGCCCAAACCAGAATGGGTAGATTATCCCAGTACAAACGAGGGTATTCGTGGTATGGCTTTTATTGAAGCAATGATTAAATCAAGTGCAAGCGGTCAGTGGACTGACTTTATTTAATAAATAATTTGTTATGACAACATTGAAAGGGCCTGGCATTTTTTTAGCCCAATTTTTAGGAAACGAGCCACCGTTCAATGATTTGAGATCAATCTGTAAATGGGCGCGTTCACTGGGATACGAAGCGGTACAGATACCTACATGGGATCCTCGTTGTATTGATCTAAAAAAGGCAGCAACCAGTAAAACATATGCGGAAGAAATCAAAGGAATTGTAGAAGAGTGTGGGCTTAAGATATCAGAGCTCTCTACTCATTTGCAAGGGCAATTAGTAGCAGTGCATCCTGCGTATGATTCGTTGTTTGATGGATTTGCCCCTGAGGAGGTAAAAGGAAATTCAAAGGCAAGAACGGAGTGGGCAATACAGCAAGTTAAATATGGTGCAAAAGCTTCTGAGTATCTTGGGTTAACAGCACACCCTACTTTTAGTGGCGCATTGTTATGGCATACCTTTCATCCGTGGCCGCAGCGACCAGCGGGTTTAGTAGAGGAGGGATTTAAAGAATTAGCTCGGCGTTGGCATCCTATATTGAATTACTTTGACGAGTGTGGGGTAGATATTTGTTATGAAGTACATCCCGGTGAGGATATTTTTGATGGTATAACTTATGAACTTTTTTTAGAAGCTGTTGATAATCATCCGAGAGCTTGTTTGTTATATGATCCCTCTCATTTTGTGTTGCAACAATTGGATTATTTAGCTTATATCGATCATTATCACGAGCGAATCAAAGCTTTTCATGTTAAGGATGCAGAGTTTAATTCAACGGGTAAGCAAGGCACTTTTGGTGGATATCAATCCTGGGCAAATCGTGCGGGACGCTATCGTTCTCCGGGAGATGGTCAAGTAGATTTCAAATCTATCTTTAGTAAGTTGGCACAGTATGGTTACACCGGTTGGGCAGTAATGGAGTGGGAGTGTTGTATCAAACACCCTGAGCAGGGAGCTAGTGAAGGTGCAGGATTTATTCGTAATCATATAATCCGCGTCACAGAAAAGGCATTTGATGATTTTGCTTCTAGTAAAACTAATGATAAAGAAAATCGTCGCTTATTGGGCTTAGAATAAATCTTATATTCAATAATTCAGAAATCACAATCTATGTTTCGCAGACAATTTTTCTTCTATTTATTCCTCTTTATTGTGGTGAGTTGTCAAAATAATTCATCTACTACCGAATCTACAAATTCAGCCGTTGTTAAAGAGGAGACCTCTGAAAAATCTCCACAATCAAACCCAGTTTATACTAAAGGGCTAGGTCTTGTTGCAAAAAGTGATTGTTTGACTTGTCATAAAATTGACGATAAACTTATTGGACCATCGTATAAAGAAATTGCTATTAAATATGCAGATGCTCCCAATGATGTTGTTACCGCACTTGCAAAAAAAATTATCAATGGTAGCGTCGGAAATTGGGGTAATGTGCCCATGACGCCACATCCCTCCATTTCACAGGATGATGCAGAGACAATGGTTCGGTATATTCTAACTTTAAATAAGTAATCATGAAAAATATTTTCTTTTCACTCATAGGGATTATTTTAATTTCTCTAAATTCTTTGAATGCGCAGCGTGACAATAAGCTAACAGCGGAAGAAAAAAAGGAAGGATGGACCCTTCTTTTTGATGGCAAATCATTGCAAGGTTGGCATAAATATGGGGGAAAGCCGGCTGGAGCTGCTTGGAAAGTTTCCGATGATGAGCTATACTTAGATCCTTCTCAAAAAAAAGATTGGCAAATTGCTGACGGTGGAGATATTGTTACTGATCGGGCTTTTAAAAATTTCCACTTGAAATTAGAGTGGAAAATTGCTCAAAATGGGAACAGTGGGATCATGTTTTACATTCATGAAGATAGTACCCAATATATCTGGCCTTGGATGTCAGCACCTGAAATGCAAGTGCTGGATAATGCGGGACATCCAGATAGTAAAATAATAAAACATCGGGCTGGCGACCTCTATGATTTGATTTCCTGTAGTGAAGAAACAGTTCGCCCCTTTGGTCAGTGGAATCAGGTTGAGATCCGTTCTCTCAATGGACAATTAGATTTTTGGCTTAACGGAGTAAATGTAGTTTCTACAACGCTTTGGGGGGATAATTGGAAAAAATTAATTGCTGCAAGCAAGTTTGCAAAGATGAAAGGATTTGGAACTTATCAAGAAGGCCGCATTGGTTTGCAAGACCATGGTGATAAAGTTTCATTCAGAAATATTAAAGTAAGGGAGCTGTAAGGAGTTCTTACTCTACAGTTGCAATTTTAACTACGTTCGTAGGAAGGTGTAGATGAATTGGGGTACTTCCCGTACTAACTACAACGTCACCTTTCTTTAAAAAGCTTCTTTGCTTTAAGATGTTAATTTGATCCTGAAAAATTTCATCTAAGCTTTCTTCCTCATCATAGAAAAATGCTCGTACGCCCCAGGAGAGTGAGAGTTGGTTAACTAGTGAACGCTTTTTCGTAAACACATATACGGGGGCTTTTGGGCGATAACTGCTAAGCATAAAACCAGTATAACCGCTTTGTGTCATTCCAATCAATGCTTCTGCATTTACGTCTTCCGCAAGCTTACATGCATTGTAACAGATGGCATCACTTAACAAGGAAGGAGAGTGGGCTTGTGGACGTAACATCTCATCCCTGTTGTAGTAGTAAGCCTTAGCCTCAACTTCTAAAATAATTTTAGTCATTGTTTCAATAACTAATTTGGGATGACATCCCATTGCAGTTTCACCGCTTAGCATCAATGCATCCGCGCCTTCCAGCACTGCATTGGCAACGTCGGTTACCTCACTTCTGTTTGGCTTTGTGCGCTCAATCATGCTCTCCATCATCTGCGTAGCTACGATAACTGGTTTTGCGCGGTGAATACACTTTTTGATAATATCTTTTTGTATAAGTGGCACTTCTTCGATGGGCAGCTCAACACCTAAGTCTCCTCTCGCAATCATGATTCCATCGCTCTCTCTAATTATTTCTCGTAGATGTTTGATGGCTTGCGGCATTTCAATTTTGGAGATAACCTTTGCATTATGTCCAGTTTTCTTAATTCGGTCTTTTAGGTTGTTGATACAATTTGGAGATCTTACAAAAGATAATGCAATCCAATCAATGGGGTTTTGAAGAATGAAATCTAAGTCTGCTAAGTCTTTAGGCGTTAATGCAGGAAGTGAAATATTAGTCTCTGGTAAGTTCACTCCTTTTTTGGGTAATAGGGTGCCCCCTAGTAATACTTTAACTCGAACATCATTTGAAGGAGTGATCTCTTGTACCACTACTTCCAGCTTGCCGTCGTCTAACAGAATCTTTTCACCTTTTTTTACGTCATGGTGGAGATTATCATAGGAAACAAAAATTCTATTTTTCGTTCCTACGATTTTTTCATTGGTAAATAAGAATTCTTCGCCTGCTACCAGCTCAATGGAACCTCCCTCCAATTCACCAACCCGCAATTTTGGTCCCTGCAAATCAGCGAGAATGGCAATATTGTAAGGTTGTGTTTTATTAATTTGTTGTATGAATTCAATAATCTTGGCCTTGTCTTCGTGCGATCCATGAGAAAAATTGAGTCGAAAAACATTGACGCCAGCCTTCACCAGGTCTAATAATTTATCAAAGGTGTCACAGGCCGGCCCTACTGTGGCAACAATTTTTGTTCGTTTGTATGCATGTAATCTTCCTGCCTCATTATCATATTCTTGATGTAGGTATTTGTCGATATGTTTAGCCATAATTTCTTTATTAATCTAGCTCGCTAAGATTTTCACGATATCCAGCCACTCATCACTAATCTTTCCTTTTGTTTTGACTGCTTGCTCCAAGGGGATATAATTCATCTTGTTATTTAAGATCCCAACAAACACGTTATGTCTTCCTTGCATCAGGCTTTCAACTGCATGATATCCCATTCTGCTGGCAATTATTCTATCAATACAACTAGGGGACCCTCCGCGTTGTATATGTCCGAGAATGCAAACCCTTATTTCAGCTTTTGGTAAATTTTCTTGTAAAACCTTACTTACTTCATTGGCGCCCCCAAAATCATCTCCCTCTGCAACAACAATCAGGTTTACCATTTTTTTTCTACGCTCTTTTTCTTTGAGCGTTTTAATGATACTGTTGATATCTGTTTTTCTCTCGGGTATTAAAATGTTTTCTGCCCCTGTAGCTATACCGCTGTGAAGGGCAATGTAGCCCGCATCTCTTCCCATTACCTCTATGACAAAAACGCGGTCATGAGCATCCATTGTGTCTCTGATCTTATCAATAGCCTCAACTGCGGTGTTGACTGCAGTGTCAAATCCAATTGTAAAATCTGTACCTGAAATGTCTTTGTCAATAGTGCCTGCTAGGCCAATACAAGGTAAATTAAATTCGCTGCTGAGTTTACAGGCTCCTCTAAATGATCCATCTCCACCAATTACTACCAGTCCGTCAATGCCTCTTTTTTTCAAATTATCATAGGCTTTTTGCCTTCCTTCTTTCTCCATAAACTCTAAGCAGCGTGCTGTTTTTAAAACAGTTCCACCACGTTGAATTATGTTTGCTACGGAACGGCCATTCATTTTGAACATGTCATCTTCAATCAATCCTTGGTAGCCTCTCATAATCCCATACACTTCAAGTCCATAAAAAAGACCGGTTCTTACTACAGCACGGATAGCTGCATTCATGCCTGGAGAGTCGCCGCCCGAGGTTAAGACGCCTATTCGGGTCACTTTAGAGTTCATCTGAAAAAAATTGAGTGGTGAAGGTACGTGTTTTCTTTAGTTTTACCCTATGAAAGTGCTTGTTACAGGTGCAAATGGTTTTTTAGGATTCTACCTCTGCAAAAAGCTGCTTGATATTGGTCATGAGGTAGTGGCAACTAGCAGGGGAAATTGCAGACTTCCGTTCAATGGAACAATTGGATTTAGTTATTTACCGCTAGACTTAGCTTCTGAAGATCAGTCCAGCACTATTATTCGTCAAGTTTCTCCCGATTATATTATTCATGCTGCCGCCATGGGTAAGCCAGATGAGTGTGAAGAAAAAAAAGAGCTCGCTACCCAAATCAATTCGATGGGAACATTCAATCTTTTGCAAGCGGCTAGTGAAAAGAAAATTCCTTTTAACTACATCTCAACTGATTTTGTATTTGATGGAGTTGCTGGAAATTATTCAGAGGATGCAATACGAAATCCCATTAATCATTACGGTAAAACAAAGCTAGAAGCTGAGAATTGGGTTGAAAAATATTCGTCTGAGTGGTCAATAGTACGCACTGTTCTAGTATATGGCAAGCCCATGACAGGACGTTCTAATTTATTGTCCATTGTGCAAGAGAAATTAAATAGGGGAGAGACTTACCAGGTAGTAGATGACCAGGTACGTACACCAACTTTTGTAGAGGATTTGGTCACTGGCATAATCAGTATGATGGATAAACGCGCGCAAGGGGTATTCAATATTTGTGGTGAGGAAGTTTTAACTCCCTATCAGATGGCAATTAGCACTGCAAACTTTCTTGGGTTAGACGCATCGTTACTAATACGAACCCTTTCATCCAATTTTAATCAACCAGCAAGAAGACCTCTGATTACTGGATTGCAAATCGAGAAAGCTCGCTCAATATTGGGATTTAGCCCTTCAAATTTTGAAGAAGGACTTCGCAAAACTTTTAATGCGACCTAATTCATCATTAGGATGTTTACGCTTCGCTGAAGGATGTTGAATGCTATTTCTGCCATGAGATTTTCCTTATCCAACGTTGGATTTACCTCTGTTATCTCAAAGCAGCAAATCTTTCTGTTTTGCATAAATTTGCTCACCAAATCTTCGGCTTCTCGCTCTCTTAATCCGTTTCCAACTGGGGTACCTGTGCCTTTGGAGATAGCTGCATCCAGGCAGTCAACATCAAAAGATAAATAGATATCAGTACAATCTGCGAGGTATCTAAAAATTGAACGAACAACGTTCTCGGCTCCTTTACTTCTAATTTCTTTGGTAGAAATTTTTTTAATTCCTAACCGATCGAGTAAATTTTTTTCTTCCTTCTCAAAATCTCGGAGTGAGATAAAGACAACGTTTTCTGGAAGAACTTTTGGACTGATTTTCCCGAGCTGTTTTAGTTTATTCCAGTATTCGATTGTAACAGCATCAGGTTTGTGTATCGCTGATTCTTTATTGTCAATTCCAAGAGAGATTGCCATAGGCATGCCATGCATGTTGCCAGATGGCGTTGTATAGGGAGTATGAAGGTCGGCGTGTGCGTCAATCCAAATTACACCTAGTTTACTTTTGGGTTTAGCAATACGTATACCTGCAATAGTGGCGCCTGAAGTAGCATGATCACCGCTTATCACTACTGGAAAAAAATTGTTTTTGATAGTATCTGCAACGGATTTAGACACTCTCTCATACATCCTGTGCATGCCCTTAATCCGTTTAGCATAAGGGGATTCAATGGGTTCGTGTAGCAGTCTGTTTTCAGTTTCAATTTTTTCGGAGGGAAAGTGAATAAAGAAATTACTCATAAAATCCAGTGCTGCGATTTTGATCGCCTCTACCCCCAGGCTGGCGCCTCTGGTTCCTGCACCAATTTCTGAAGGAACTTCAATGAGTTTCACATTTTTCATAGGATAGCAAAGGTAGGGTGGGAAAATTCGGCACCCTGTAATAACAAGTTAATTCTTGCTCAAAACTATCTTGGTTTAGGATTTCTTCAGAGGGGTGCTTACATTTGCAAAGCTTAAAATCAATCGTTTATGGCCAGGATTATTCCTTTTAGAGAAGCGCTTCGTGAAGCTATGACAGAGGAGATGCGTAGAGATGAGCGCATTTTTTTGATGGGGGAAGAGGTTGCTGAGTATAATGGTGCTTATAAAGTTAGTCAGGGAATGTTGGCAGAATTTGGATATAAGCGTGTAATTGATACACCAATTTCTGAGTTGGGCTTTGCTGCTGTTGGTGTTGGTGCTGCTCAAAATGGATTACGTCCAATTGTTGAGTTTATGACCTGGAACTTTGCTGTTTTGGCTTTAGATCAAATTTTAAATACGGCGTCTAAAATGTTGGCAATGAGTGGCGGACAAATAAGCTGCCCAATTGTTTTTAGAGGTCCAAATGGCTCTGCAGGTCAGCTAGGTGCACAGCACTCTACTGCTTTTGAGTCCTTGTATGCTAATATTCCGGGTATTAAGGTGGTATCTCCAAGTAACGGGTATGATGCCAAGGGTCTTTTAAAGCAAGCCCTACGTTACGAAGAAGATCCGGTTGTTTTTATGGAAAGTGAGTTAATGTATGGCGACAAATCTGAAGTACCAGACGATGAGTATTACATCGAATTAGGAAAAGCTGATATCAAAAAATCGGGTAGGGATGTGACGCTGGTTTCATTCAACAAAATGATGAAAGTCGCGTTGGGTGCTGCTGATGAGCTGGAAAAAGAGGGTATTAGCGCAGAAGTAATTGACCTTCGCACTATTCGACCTCTAGATTGGCACACCGTATTAGAGAGTGTCAAAAAAACGAATCGCTTGGTGATTATTGAAGAGCAATGGCCATTTGCATCTGTTTCATCAGAAATTTCCTATAGAATTCAAAAAGAAGGATTTGATTATTTGGATGCACCCATTCGCAGAATCACTGCAGCGGATGCCCCATTGCATTATGCGCCAAATCTTGTAGCTGCTGCACTGCCAGACGTGAGTCGTACAGTAAAGTTAGTGAAGGAAGTTATGTATCAACTGAAATAATATGCCTCTGCAACACTTTTTTGTTGTTTACCTAATCAGTTTACTACTGGTTTTACTGCCCGCATTTGGTTTATCCAAATTATTTGAAAAGGCAGGAGTTGAATCCTGGAAAGCCTATGTGCCTTTCTACAACACTTTTTTAATGCAACAAATTGCTGGCAGACCTGCTCATTGGGTTTTTTGGCAATTCATTCCTGTTATAGGATGGTTTATCACACCTGGAATTTTTATTGAGTTTTCAAAAGTATTCGGCCGCTTTTCATTGCGTGAAAACTGTGCTGCCGCAATTTTTGCCCCTTTCTATTTTCCTTGGTTGTCTACTCAAAAGGATGTAAAGTTCATTGGTAAAGAGGCTGTACTACAACATCGTAAGCCATCGTGGAGAGAGTGGTTTGATGCAGCGGTGTTTGCTATTGTTGCCGCTACGCTCATGCGCACTTTTGTATTTGAAGCGTATACAATTCCATCTGGTTCTATGGAAAAAAGTTTGCTGGTCAATGATTTTCTTTTTGTGAGCAAACTGAGTTATGGTCCTCGCATTCCTAATACTCCCTTGGCAGTACCATTTGTACATAATTATCTTCCATTTGGCTCTAGTAAAAAGTCATATACGCAAATTGCATCACTCCCTTACATCCGGTGGTTTGCTTCTCCCGTTGGTAGAAATGATGCTGTTGTATTTAATTTTCCTGCTGGTGATACAGTAATTAATTTACCAGAGTACCAGTCAAAAGATCCGTACTATGATGTTTGTCGCAGATTAGGAAATGGAAATATTGACGATGGTAGAAAAATAGTGTTAAGCGACCCTATATCCTATCCACTTGCAATTCATGCTAATGACAAGACGGATAATTACATCAAACGATGTGTGGCTGTTCCTGGTGATAAGCTTAGTTTACGCCGAGGTCAATTGATGATTGATGGAAAACAAGTGGTTCCTCCGCCTGATGCCCAGTACACTTACTCATTTCGTTCTACGATTCCTTTAGATCCAGAAATCATGAAGGAGGACTTTAATACTACAGAATTTGGAGTCGATATGAGTGGGCGATATGTTATTAATTTGCCTTACAATAAAGTGGAGCAATTTCGTCAGCAAAAATTTCTAGACGGTCCACTTGTTCCTGATGATGAGCCCTACGATGCCAGTGCTGTAAATGATATGGATCCCCGAACTACTTCCGGAGATGTATACCCCTACGATACAACTTATTTTAAATGGACCAAGGATAATTATGGGCCCATTTGGATTCCTGCTAAAGGAGGATCTATACCCTTAACAGATTCTACCTATTCATTGTATGAGCGCGTTATCCGGGTATATGAAAAAAATGATCTTTACAAGTTAAATGGCCAAATCATTCTTAATGGTAAGCCAGCGACCTCCTATACATTCAAAATGAATTATTATTGGATGATGGGTGATAACCGTCATGGTTCACAAGATTCTCGATTTTGGGGATTTGTTCCCGAGGACCGAATTGTAGGTAAAGCCTGGCTAATTTGGTTTAGTTGGGAAAATGGCCCACGATGGAACAGATTGTTCAAAAAGATCAAATAACTTAACTTTAGATGCCCCTCCAAGGGGCATCTTTCTTTTCCAAGCTAGTCTATGAAAAAAGAGAATTATCAATTTGAATACATACGTGTTCCTTCCCAAGAACATTTAAAGCCAGAGGATCAAGAGTTGATGCGACTTGCTTTGATTGCTTCCTCTCAAGCTTATGCGCCCTATTCCAATTTTTTAGTGGGTGCAGCCGCCAGATTGAAATCTGGAATGATTCTCACGGGGTCAAATCAGGAAAATGCTTCATATCCTGTTGGAGTGTGTGCAGAGCGAGTTTTACTTGGTGTTGTTGCTTCGCAACACCCGCAAATTCCTATTGATACGATGGCTATTACCTATCAATCTAAAAACAGAGAAAGTAAAGTTCCTGTATCTCCTTGCGGCATGTGTCGGCAGGCTTTACTGGAGTTTGAAAACAGAGTTAATCATCCGATGCGTTTGATATTGGGTGGGGCTGAAGGAGAAGTATTGATAATCGATTCCGCCCGTTTATTATTGCCCCTAGCCTTTGAAAGCAGTTACCTAAAATAAATATCTATTTAAATATTTTGTATGCCTCCTATTTCAAAAAACAGAAGAGATTTTATCAGGCAAACTTCCTTAGCTACTGCAGGTTGGTTTATAATTCCTCGCCATGTTCTTGGCAATGGATTTATTGCGCCTAGTGATAAACTAAATGTGGCGGGAATTGGAGTGGGAGGACAGGGAGCTGGAGATTTAGCAAGTATCGCAAAAAGTCCTTACGTTAATATCGTTGCGTTATGTGATGTGGATGATAGACAAGCAGCTCGTTCTCGAAAGTCTTTTGAAAAAGCAAATTATTATAAGGACTTCCGTGAAATGTTGGCTAAGGAAAAGGACACGATCGATGCTTGTACAATCTCCACGCCCGATAACATCCATGCCGTAGCCACCTTGGCGGCTATGCAATTAGGAAAGCATGTGTATACTCAAAAGCCATTGACACATGATATTTACGAAGCAAGAATTTTAACACAAGCGGCAAAAAAATACAAGGTTGTTACGCAAATGGGTAATCAGGGTGGTTCTGGAGATGGGGTGCGTACTGCAAAAGAAATGTATCAAGCAGGACTAATTGGAGATATTGTAGAGGCCCATGCATGGACAAATAGACCAGTATGGCCGCAGGGAATTCCTACTCCAACCGGCGAGTTTTCTGTACCCACAGAATTGGACTGGGATTTATGGTTAGGACCCGCTAAAAAAATGCCATATAACCCTGCTTACTTACCCTTTAATTGGAGAGGTTGGTGGGCATTTGGTACAGGTGCATTGGGTGACATGGCTTGTCATATCATGGATCCTATTTATCGAATTTTGCCCATCCTGTATCCTTCATCCGCAGAGTGTAGTGTTGCAACAATTTGGAGGGAGATGTGGAATGATACGCCCAATGCAGATGCATGTCCGCCTTCTTCCATTATACATTTACATTACCCTAGGACTGATGGGAAAGGATCGATTAAGGTTTCATGGTATGATGGCGGACTTTTACCTCCACGACCAGAGGAATTATCCCCTGAAGAACCATTTGGAAATTGGGACGGGGGCGTCCTTTTAATTGGCACAAAAGGGAAAATGCTTTTAGATTGTTATGGGGCAAATCCCCGTCTTTTACCGACCCGTTTAATGAAGGAAACAACATTGCCTAAACAAACGCTTACACGCGTGCCTGAAGGCCATTACCAACAATGGGTCAATGCTTGTATTGCAGGTTATGGTATAGGTGTTACTAGTTCGCCTTTCGAGTATGCCGGTCCATTTACCGAGAGTATTTTGATGGGTAATCTTGCAATACGCAGTTGGATGATAAAAAATCCAAAGTTGAAAGGCTGGGAAGACAAGTACTTAGGTCGTAAGAAATTACTGTGGGATGCGGCCTCGATGCGTGTAACTAATTTCGACGAAGCGAATCAGTTTGTTAAGCGAGAGTATCGCGACGGATGGGATCTTGTGTTGTAATAAACTAACTTTTCAAGAAAGCTGAAAGTTCTTGGAGTTCAATAATTTTCTGAGCTTCTTTTGATGCATCAAAAGAAGAAGAAAGTTCATCTATTAATTTGGCAATCGTACCTGTATTGGACAAGGGTTGTAGAAAACTAGGCTCCAGTGGCTCATTAATTCTTTTAAAATACGTTTCTATATCCTTGTAGGTATAAATTTGACCGCCTGTTGGATCTATAAAAAATTCCGCTCGACGATTATTTTCCACTCCACCATTTTTGATATAAGCTAGGATAAATTGGTTTGGAAGTTGAATGGCACGTATGGGTAAATCTAATTGTTCGCAAAGAATTAAATAGAGTAGTCCATTGCCGGCTTGGGTTCCTTTTTTACCAGTAATTATTTTATTGATCAAAAAATGCTCAGGTTTACTCTCGTCCCGGGGTATAGAGCGTAATCCATAGTAACCATAGAGAATATTGTGAAATACATTTACTTGTTCTAGTGGAGTGAGGTAGTTATTTAATTCAAGCCATATGTTCCTGCGTAATTTTTCCAAATCGGCAATAACGGGTGCAGTAGCTAGTTCAGGAAAATGAAATGTTGCACAAAGAAGGGCGCCTGTAAAAAGTTCCGGACGGGGTGAATGCTTCCAGTCTGTGAAATTTCTACGAAGATCTCTTAACTGTAAGCGATGAATTAAATTTTCAATTCTGTTTTGTACTTGCTCATTGGGAGTCGTTTCCCACCAATGTTCAAGCGTTGGAATAATGGGGGTGCCATAATTGACGATTCTTTCTGACACAACACCAAACACCTCTTCATCGGGGTCGTCAATTAATGTGTATAGCGCAGCTATTTCATCCGTTTTCGCCATACCCACAATTTCTTATAGGTTGATCAAATAAAGAAGTGAAACTTTTCCACAGGTCTTGAAAAGCTGAATTAATCTTTTTTCGCCACTACCATCCAATCCCAAGGTTTAGGAGAGTGTAACCAGCGTGGAGGTCGATTAAATTCAGTAGACCAGGGGTATTCAATTTTTTTTATTTCCAGAACTTGAAAACCTGATTTATTCAAATTGAGTGTTAGCTCTTCGTCTAAAAAATGTTTATGGGGTACTTGGTCAATTTCGCCCACGCCTTGCATAATATTCTTCCATTTGACAAGCGCTTTTTTACCCGATATCGACTCAGAAAACTCTTTTCTATCAATATTGAATTGTTGTTGCACAATTCTAGTCAGCAAATAAGATTCAAGGGAGGGAACAGTGAGTAACAAAATTCCATTTGGTTTAATACACTTCTTTAGGTTATTAAAAAAGATGAGTCTGTCTTTTGCATGTGGGGTTAGTATAGCGTTGATGCAAATTCCAAATTCAACTTTGGGAACACGCAATCTAGAATTACTCATGTCGGCTCTTTTGTAGTCGACATTTTTAAGACCTGGATGCAACTGTTGCGCGATTTTTAAATTATTGATTGAAATATCAAGCGCAATTACTTTTTTAAATAATGGGGAAAGTACAGGAAGCCATTTACCTACTGCACAACCAATATCAATAACCTGTTGATTGGGTTTTGAGTATTTCCGAATGGCACGTACCAATAATTTCTTTTTGTCTTGTTGAAGAACATCAAAAATTTCCTCTTGATAGGAGGCGGCCATATTTTCCCAATAATTGCGCTTCATGGATTATTTCTTTTTAGCAGCCTTCTTCTTTTTCGGTTTGCTAGCTGGCTTTTTGGAAGCGGCTGTTTTCTTTTTAGAAAATGATCCCGGGAATTGCGTTTCTATGATCTCTTTAATATTCTCCAATGTCATTGCAGATGCTTCTGTTGCTGTTACTCTACTGCCATCTTCTTTTTTGGGTAAGTAAATCATTTTTTTGCCAAATCGAATCATGGGGCCCCATCTGCCATTTTCGAGAGCAATTTTTTCTTCGGGCCACCTGTGGATATATCGATTGGCCTCTTTTTTAACTTTTGCTTCAATAAGTTCTTCCATGTCTGAATCACTCAGATTGGCAAAATCATATTTACGAGGGACATTAATAAAAATTCCATCCCATTTGATGAATGGACCGAATCTTCCAGTTCCTTTCGTAATTGGTTTTTCTTGGAAGGTACCAACAGGAGCATCCGCTTTTTGCTTGGCTTTTATATAGTCAACTGCTTTATCAAAGTCAATTGTACCTAAGTCTGTACCTTTTGGAAGAGATATGAAATCGTCTCCCCACTTTACATAAGGGCCGAATCTTCCAACATTCACTGAAACATCTTTGTCTTCAAATTGTCCCATAGGACCTTGTGCGCCAAATAACGATAGGGCCTCCTCGTAGGTGATTGTCTCTATACTTTGGCCTGTCGGTATTTTAGCAAACCTTGGTTTTTCGTTTTCGTCCGCCTTCCCAATTTGGATCATCGCGCCATATCTTCCCATTCTTGCTATGACAGGTTTGCCTGTTTCTGGGTCCGTGCCAAGCTCTCTTTCACCCTTAATTCGTTCTGCTGTTTCTATCGTTTTATCAACGTCTTTCTTAAAAGGCTTGTAAAAGTCTTTTATCATTCTGTTCCACTTCAAATTGCCTGTGGCCACTTCGTCAAACTCACTTTCTATCTTAGCGGTGAAACCGTAGTCCATTACATCATCAAAATACTGTAACAGAAAATCAGTAACGACTAATCCTAAATCCGATGGAAATAATTTTGATTTTTCAGCACCGGTATTTTCTTGTTCGATTATCTTGCTGATTTGGTCTTTCTTTAAAAGGAGTACTTGATAGTTTCTTTGTGTTCCTTCCTTGTCTCTTTTTTCTACATATCCTCTCTTCAGAATGGTGGAGATGGTAGGTGCATACGTAGAAGGTCTTCCAATTCCAAGTTCTTCCAGTTTTTTTACCAGGGAGGCTTCAGTATAACGTGGTGCAGGGCGATCAAAGCGCTCAATCGCTTTCATTTCTTTTAACGGTAAATCTTGACCTACTTTTAGGGGTGGTAACATTCCTTCTTCTTGTTCACTTTCTTCATCATCTTTTCCTTCTCGATATACTTTTAAGAAGCCATCAAATTTCAAAACTTCACCAGATGCCACTAATTCTTCTTGTTGTCCAGAGATACTGATACGTGCAGTTGTTTTTTCGAGCTCCGCGTCTGCCATTTGACTGGCCATTGTCCTTTTCCAAATCAATTCATATAAACGAGCCCATTCTGTTTCCTTGATACTGGTATTGCTCATATAAGTGGGACGAATCGCTTCGTGTGCCTCCTGAGCAGATTCATTCTTGTTCTTGAATTTTCTGAATTGGTGGTATTTTTTTCCGTATTGGGAATTAACGGTTTGTGTGATATCAGCTAGTGCAGTGTCACTTAAGTTTACACTATCTGTACGCATGTAGGTGATATATCCATTTTCATATAGTTTTTGGGCGATCAACATGGTTCTCGATACACCGTATCCCAATTTTCTAGATGCTTCTTGTTGTAGTGTAGAGGTTGTAAATGGAGGGGCGGGGGAGCGTTTACCAGGTTTAACCTGAATGGAAGAAACGTTGTAAGTAGCACCCACACATTTTTCCAAAAAGCTGTTTGCGTCGTTGGCAGAATTTTGTTTTTTGCCTTCCGCAACAAAAGTTACCTCTCTATTATCTTCATCTTTTGCAGTGAAAGTGGCTTCAATTTTAAATTGACTCGCAGGTTTGAAACTATTGATTTCTCTTTCCCTTTCAACAATTAATCGCACCGCTACACTTTGGACACGACCTGCGCTCAAATTATTGCGCATGCTCATTTTCCGCCATAATACCGGGCTTAATTCAAAGCCTACGATTCTATCTAATACCCTCCTGGCCTGTTGTGCCATCACTAAATGCATATCAACCTTTCGGGGTTTTTTTACAGCAGCTTCAATAGCTGGTTTCGTGATTTCGTGAAAGACAATGCGTTTTGCTTTTTTGGGGTCTAACCCTAATACCTCGCACAAATGCCAACTGATTGCTTCTCCTTCGCGGTCCTCATCCGTTGCGAGCCAAACTTCTTTTGATTTATTTGCAAGGGAAGATAATTCTTTAACGACTTTCTCTTTATCGGCGGAAACAATGTATCGAGGTTCAAATTCTTTTTCTAAATCAATGCCCATTCCCGCTTTTTCCAAGTCGCGTATATGGCCAAAGCAGCTTTTCACCTGAAAATCTTTTCCCAGGATTTTCTCAATCGTTTTAGCTTTCGCTGGGCTCTCAACTATCAGTAAATTCTTAGCCATGTGTGCAAATAATTATCGTGTAAAGTGGGCGCAAGTTAGGCAAGAATAGGAAAAATTAATTTAAACCCAACATCTTGCCCTCTTCTTTGTTTTAGTTTTACCTTTGCACGGCTATGTATACGATCCATTTTAATTTTGAACAAACAGGTCTTTCTCCAGTGGTTTTGGAGCAAGTTGAGCCAGGTCAGAGCCTCCTGGAGGTTGCGTTAACTAATAACATTGAACTACATCATAATTGTGGTGGGGTTTGTGCTTGTAGTACCTGTCACCTTTATATTAATAAAGGTGAGAACTTCTTAGAAGAGATTAGCGATAAGGAGGAGGACTTCATCGACAGAGCTGTTAACCCTAGACTTAACTCAAGACTGGGCTGCCAGTGTGTGCTAGTAGAGGGGGCTGGAACTCTCGAGGTGACCATTCCCGATCAGACACAATTTTTAGGCGAATAATAACTGTATGACACATTTTGAACCCCCAATTGGTTGGAGCGATCATGAAGATATTGCCCTGAAACTTTACGAACGTTTTGGCGATGATTTTACGGAGAGTAAAATATACCGAATCCGTTTCACCGATTTATTAGAATGGGTATTGGAAATTCCTGGTTTTACGGGTACCCGTGAAGAGAGTAATGAAGGCCATCTGGAGATGATCCAGAGTTCGTGGGTATATGAATGGAGAGATAATCAAAAGTAACCTATGCTTAGCACTCCCGCTTTTAATCAGATAACCACATTCGTTTTTGACATGGATGGAGTGCTAACTGATGGGACGTTACTTTTACTATCTGATCAATCACCCGTTCGTAAAATGCATATAAAAGACGGGTATGCCTTACAATTAGCTGTAAAAAGGGGGTATCGAGTCATGATAATTTCTGGCTCGGTATCGGAGCCAGCTCTGGAAAGATTAAAAAAATTAGGTATTGAGTCTGTATGGATGAATGTGCAGGATAAGAAAACGCTGTTGCAAGATTTATTGAAAAAAAATTCTTTGCAGCCTACTGAAGTACTTTACATGGGCGATGATTTGCCCGACTATGCCGCAATGAAATTCTGTGGACTCCCTTGCTCACCGGCGGATGCAGTTGATGAAATTAAAAGCATTTCCTCTTACATCTCTCCTTACGATGGAGGAAAAGGATGTGTCAGGGATGTATTGGAAAAAGTAATGAAAGCGAGGGGAGATTGGGAACATTTGGAGACGGTTTCATCCTTGTAATTTTCTTATGTCATTCATTAAAGTGGTTGCAGGATTCTTTAGACTAATTCGTCTTCCCAACCTTATTTTTATTGCACTCACGCAATTGTTATTGCAATATTGTATCTATGAGCCATTGTATCGGCCATTTGTAACTGTTGAAGACACGCGACGTTTTGGATTTCTATTAATTGCATCGATTCTCATTGCTGCTGCGGGCTACATTATCAATGATTATTTTGATATTGACATTGATCAAATAAATAAGCCCTCTCGATTGGTAGTTGGCAAGTTAATTTCAAAGAGGGGGTCTATCTTTTTACATTTCGTCTTTAATGCTGCAGGGCTAGTTTTTACCTGCCTCGCAATTCGGTCTATACAACAAGTTTATCTTGTTTTTTTAAACTTGGGAGTGGTTGTGTTGCTTTGGTTTTACTCCGTTCGTTATAAAAAGACGCTGCTGGTCGGTAATATCATTATATCATTATTAGTGGCTTGGGTCATTGTTATCTTTTTTTTGTCAAAAATGGATCCTATTCAGCTAATTAAGGGCGCAGATAAAAGCCAATCCATTTTTTATCAGCTTTCTATTTTATATGCTGGATTTGCTTTTCTAGCTACTTTTATTCGTGAGTTGATCAAAGATGTGGAAGATCATGAGGGCGATCGCCGATATGGTTGCAAAACCCTGCCAATCATTTGGGGTGCTGTTCTAACCCGAGCCTTTATTGCAAGCTGGCTAGTTATTTTAGCGTTACTTGTGATTTTCGTAATGGTATACTTGTTGCAACTAAAAATGCGAATAGCTTTTGTTTATTCATTTCTCTTTGTTCTTATTCCAATTTTATCAATACTGAAAAAGTTAACTAAAGCGATCACTTCGGAAGATTTTGGTAAACTTAGTGCGCGAATGAAATGGCTTTTGCTGGCTGGTATCATTTCTATGATTTTCTTTTATAGTAGATAATATGCAACCAATTATTTTAGCTTCTCAATCTCCACGCAGAAAGCAATTATTAGAATGGTCAGAGGTTCCGTTCACTGTTATCGTAAGTGATGTAGAGGAGTCCTTTCCGCCCGATTTATCTCCTATTGATGTTCCGGTTTTTATTGCTAAAAAGAAAGCTAAGGCAGTTCAACAATATCAAAATGAACAAGCAATAATACTTGCTGCAGACACCATTGTTTTATTAGATGATCATATTCTTGGCAAGCCTGTACACCGCGAAGAGGCTGTTAGTATGTTGCTAGCCTTATCTGGGTCTACACATCGAGTAATTACAGGAGTGGTTATTCTGCAAGGAGAAAAAGAGTTCTCATTTCACGATGTAACTGAAGTTACATTTCACTCATTGACACTTGAGCAAATTGAATTTTATGTTGATCGGTACAAACCTTTTGACAAAGCAGGTAGCTATGCAATTCAAGAATGGATAGGAGTCGTAGGAATTCAGTCAATCAAAGGTGATTTTTATAATGTGATGGGACTTCCTATCAGTAGGGTATTACAATATTTGCAAGCTTTTAATTAGCCCATTCATTCCAATCTATCGCGACTTTAATTTCGGGATGAATACTATTCAAAACTGGACAGGTCTCTGCCGTGTTTTTCAAAATTGTCTTACTTCTATTCTCAAGGTTAGTCAGGGAGGAGGGTATTTTCACATTAAGTTTGATTTCGCTAACTCTTCTGGGGTCACTTGCCATTATTTTTTCTACTTCTATACTTAAGTCTTCTATACTAGTGTTCATGCTACTGGCTTTAATACCCATTACAGTAAGCATACAGGCTGCTAAGCTTGTTGCAAGTAAATCTGTGGGAGAAAATCGTTCACCCTTTCCATGATTGTCAACGGGTGCGTCTGTCTCTATTGTGGATCCGCTCTGCTTGTGTGTGCAGCTAGTTCGAAGATTTCCATGGTAGTAAACGGCTGAAGTCATTCTCAATAATTTTCATAAATTTACGTTTCATAGATAAATTAAAGCGGTGCGTAGCTCATTTATATTACTTTTTGTTTGTTCGTTAACCTTAATGACCAAGGCTTCTTATGGTCAGTTTTCTCAAAAAGATGAACGAAAAGCTGAAAAGAGAAAAAAAATCAACGCCTTAATTCGGCAAGCCGAAGAAGGAACGCTGGTCTATACTAAACATAGTGTGTTTGGATTTCAGGCCCGATCTAACGGATATGGACTTTTTTATGAATTAGGTACTGCAAAGACACCTTTAAAAAATAATCTCTATCGATTCGATTTGACCGAGATTAAGCATCCAAAGGAAAATAAATTTCAAAATCTGTCGAACCCCTTCTTATTTATCAGCAATCCCTACATATATGGAAAAGTCAATAATTTTTATCAAGCCTCTTTTAGTGTAGGTCAACAGCGATTGTTGGGGCAAAAAGGGAATAAAAATGGAGTAGCAGTTTCACTGCTTTATCAAGGCGGGCTATCCTTTGGCTTGCTAAAGCCATATTATGTTGAGGTGGAGGATCCCAGTGGACCTAATACTAAATTTATAAAGTATAGCTCACAGGATTCAATTTTATTCCTAGGGCCTGCCATTTTGGGGGCAGGGGGATTTTGGCGTGGTTGGAATGAGTTGAAACTTAAGCCTGGAGGTTTTGTCAAGTCCTCTTTACGATTTGATTACGGAAGATTTAACGAAGTTGTCAGTGCGCTTGAAATAGGTTGCAGCGCAGAATATTTTGCTGGCAACGTTCCTATTATGGCTCTTCAAAAAAATAAGTCTTTATTCTTCCAGGCACATATTGCGCTGGTGTTTGGCCGAAGAAAGTAGTGAAATGTTACCTTTGTAGCATGTCTGCATCATCTGTTGATTCTATTACTTCTCCTCATCGTAAAAAGCCGGATTGGCTTCGTGTAAAACTTCCCATTGGGGAGAATTATAAACATGTGCGGCAGTTGGTTGATCAGCATAAATTGCACACCATTTGTGAGAGTGGTAATTGCCCAAACATGGGGGAGTGCTGGGGGGCTGGTACTGCCACTTTCATGATTTTAGGAAATGTTTGTACGCGTAGTTGCGGATTTTGCTCCGTTGCTACTGGTAGGCCAGATGCGGTGGATTGGGATGAGCCACAACGAGTAGCAGAGGCTATATTATTGATGAAAGTAAAGCATGCTGTAATTACTTCTGTGGATCGTGATGAACTACCTGATGGCGGCTCTACGATTTGGTATAATACAATCAAAGCGGTTAAGACGCTTTCCCCGGGCACTACTTTGGAAACTTTAATTCCTGATTTTAAAGGTCGTAAAGATGATATTCAGCGAGTAATTGATGCGGCTCCAGAAGTAGTGAGTCATAATATTGAAACTGTTGAGCGAATGACAAGGCAGGTACGCGTACAGGCTAAATACTGGAGAAGTATGGAAGTGATCCGTATTTTGAAAGAAGGAGGTATGCGAACTAAAAGTGGAATTATGTTAGGATTGGGAGAGGAGAAAGAGGAAGTAGTTCAAACCTTGCAAGATCTTAAGGAAAATGGTTGTGATGTAGTTACCATTGGGCAATATTTGCAGCCAACCAAAAAGCATTTGCCAGTTGCTAGATTTGTTCATCCTGATGAGTTTGCTGAATATCGAGAAATAGGCTACCAACTTGGGTTGGATTATGTGGAGAGTGGACCTCTTGTCCGTTCATCTTACCATAGCGAAAAACACGTGATACCTGGGTTTGGAAAAAATCAATGGCTTGCCAGCCGTTCAATTTAACGATATGAAAAAGATAGTTAGCTATATTTTTTTTTCACTGCTGACTATCTGTTCCTTTGGTCAGACTAATTGGATCAATGTGGATAGTTTTTACCAACCTCTCCCGACATCCACAAAACTTTTTAAAACGACTTCTCCACTTAATCAGAAGCCCTTTATAGCCTATGCGCTTATTATTGAGTTGAACGATCCATCACTTGATTTTACAGTTGATACAACTTTTAAACGAAG
>JACCDO010063334.1_pt1 | contig 23615 bp, 8 predicted proteins | sample 7446101 | NCBI WGS metagenome assembly JACCDO01 (sample SAMN15323440, study PRJNA562643) | freshwater metagenome | isolation source: river surface water | place: USA:Blue River Watershed | collected 2017-08-16
ACCAACAGGACAACCATCTCGATCACCTACAGGCCAACCTAGTAGACAACCAACATCTTATCCGACAATACATCCTACGTCGCAGCCTTCATCAATACCAAGTGGACAACCATCAATGCAACCAACGATTGAACCTACAGCACAACCATCATCTGATCCAACGAGTCAACCTAGTATTAAACCAACTGGTCAACCTAGTAGTCAACCATCTCGTCAACCAACGGGTCAACCAAGTAGACGCCCCAGTGCACAACCTACACGTCAGCCTACATCACAACCAAGTATGCAACCATCAAGGCAACCTTCATCGCAACCTAGTGGTCAGCCATCACGATCACCTACAGGTCAACCAACTAGGCAACCTTCAAGGCGGCCTACAGGTCAACCAACTAGGCAACCTAGTACTCAACCTAGTGGTCAACCTAGCAGTCTACCAAGTTCACAGCCAACTAGGGTTCCAACTGGCCAACCTAGTAGTCAACCTAGTACTCAACCTAGCAGTCAACCTAGTAGACAACCTAGTACTCAACCAACAATGCAACCCAGTAGGCAACCAAGTAGTCAGCCTAGTAGACAACCTAGTAGTCAACCCAGTAGTCAACCGTCTAGATTACCAACCAGTCAACCGTCAACTCAGCCATCAAGAAAACCTTCGGGGCAGCCAAGTTCTCAACCTTCAAGAAAACCAAGTGGTCAACCTAGTAGACAACCAAGTAGTCAACCTAGTGGTCAACCTAGTAGAAAACCTAGTGGTCAGCCTAGTAGACAACCAAGTTGTCAACCTACTGGTCAACCATCAAGAAAACCTAGTGGTCAACCTAGTGGTCAACCTAGTAGAAAACCTAGTGGTCAACCTAGTAGAAAGCCTAGTGGTCAACCAAGTGGTCAACCTAGTAGAAAGCCTAGTGGTCAACCAAGTAGACAACCATCAAGACAACCGACAGGACAACCATCACGATCACCTACAGGACAACCCACTAGACAACCAACAAGGCAACCAACAGGTCAACCATCTCGATCACCTACAGGACAACCAAGTAGACAACCATCAGGACAACCTAGTAGTCTGCCAAGTAGCCAACCAAGTAGCCAGCCAAGTATTTATCCAAGTAGTCAGCCCACATCTTTACCAACAATGGAACCATCTAGTCAACCATCAGGACAGCCAAGTGGTAAACCGTCATTAATTCCTACGAGCCAGCCTACAAGTCAACCAATTGTTTATCCAACATCAATACCTTCAAAACAGCCATCATCTCAGCCTTCATCTCGTCCGTCTACACAGCCAACATCAAAACCGTCATCTCAACCTATATCTCGACCATCAACTCATCCAACAGGTCAACCAAGTAGTCAACCAAGTAGTCAACCAATTTCTCAGCCAAGCTCAAAACCTTCAATGCAACCAACATCTCAACCAAGTAGTCAACCAAGTAGTCAACCTACAATGCGACCAAGTGCTCAACCATCGGTTCAACCAACATCTCGACCATCGTCTCAACCAATATCTCGACCATCGACGCTTCCAACGTCCCAACCTAGTATGAATCCATCATCTCAACCAACATCAAAACCTAGTAATCAACCAACATCTCAACCATCAAGTCGTCCATCAAAGCAGCCTATTTCTGCACCAACATCTCAACCATCTTCTCAGCCTACTTCTACGCCATCAACACAGCCTATTTCATCACCAACATCAAAACCATCTTCTCAACCAACTAGTCAACCATCAAGACAGCCTTCCACTGTGCCATCGTCTCAACCAAGTACACAACCTACATCTCAACCTACAACACAACCTACATCTCAACCATCAAGTCAACCTACAGCCCAGCCCAGCACTAAACCTACCTCGATTCCTAGTTGTAGCCCGATAGTTAGACCAACAAATATTCCAAGTGGTCAGCCTAGTAATAAACCAAGTACCCAGCCATCTACACAACCAAGTAGTCAACCTACATCTCATCCTACATTACAGCCTACATCTCAACCAACTATAATTCCAACATCTCAACCATCTACACAACCAACAAGTCAACCGACAGGTCGTCCATCTAGACAACCAACTTGCCAGCCCACATCTAAGCCATCATCACAGCCGTCAAGTCAACCTACAACTCGACCATCTTCACAGCCATCAAATAAGCCTACAGGACAACCATCCTCGGAGCCTACATCCCAACCAAGTAGTCAACCTACGTCACGTCCAACACAAATTCCTTCTTCTCAACCTTCATCTCAGCCAACATCACAACCAAGTGTTCAACCAAGTTCTCGACCTAGTGGCCAACCTACGAGACAACCAACAGTAAAACCAAGTACTCAACCAAGTTCTCAACCAAGTACTCAACCAAGTACTCAACCATCTGGATGTCCATCGTCACAACCTAGTAGTCAACCAAGTGCTCGGCCAAGTTCTCAACCTAGTGTTCAACCTAGTAGTCAACCAAGTATTCAACCAAGTGCACAACCAAGTGCACAACCAAGTGCTGAACCAAGTAAACAGCCAAGTAGTCAACCTAGTAGTCAACCAAGTAGTCAACCAAGTAGTCGACCTAGTGGTCAACCAACTAGTAAGCCAAGTAGTCAACCAAGTAGTCGACCTAGTGGTCAACCTACGAGACAACCAACAGTAAAACCAACTGGACAACCTAGTAGTGAACCTAGTGCACAACCAACTAATCAACCCTCAATAAAACCAACTAGTCAACCAAGTGCACAACCAAGTGCACAACCAACTAATCAACCTACTTCATTTCCTTCATCACAACCTTCTAGTCAACCAACATCACGGCCAAGCACATATCCATCATCACAGCCGACAAATCAACCAACCTGTCAACCTTCATCACAACCGTCGATGCATCCAAGTGGTCAACCGACTAGCAAACCATCTACTCAACCAACTAGACAACCAACGGGACAACCAAGTGGACGACCAACTGGGCAGCCTACTATGCAGCCCACGATGCAACCTACGTCTCTACCAACATCACAACCATCGTCTCAACCTACATCTCGACCATCAATGCAGCCTACAACTCAACCAACATCTCAACCCAGTGGATTACCATCAGGTCAACCTACAGTGCAGCCCACAACTCAACCAACATCGAATCCTACTTCACAGCCCACAACGCAACCATCAATTATTCCTACTTCAGTTCCTAGTCGCCAACCATCGTCTCAACCTACATCACAACCGACAGGACTACCCTCAAGTCAGCCCACCAGTCAACCAACGTGTCAACCTACAATGCAACCTTCTGGTGCGCCTACTGGTCGACCTACTTCACAACCAACTGGTCGACCTACAATGCAACCTTCAAGACAGCCTACTGGTCAACCAACATCACAGCCAACAAGAATACCCACAGGCCAACCAACAACACAACCATCACGTCAACCTACAATGCAACCGACTTCATTACCTTCTAGTCAGCCTACAATGCAACCTACCGGTCAACCAACTTCACAGCCAAGTAGTTCTCCAACAATAGATCCAACATCGCAACCTTCGTCTTATCCAACTATGCAGCCAACTGGTCAACCATCGATGCACCCATCATCTCAACCCTCGTCTATTCCGTCAAATCAACCAAGTTCACAGCCAAGCAGCCATCCTACGGGACAACCATCAAGACAACCAACTGGTCAACCAACTGGTCAACCAAGTCGGCGTCCAACGGGACAACCGACTAGACAACCAACGAGACAACCAACGGGGCAACCCTCAAGACAACCTTCTTCACAACCAACAATGCAACCTTCAAGGCAACCTAGCGCTCAACCTAGTTCAATGCCATCAGTGCTACCAACTTCTCAACCTAGTGCAGCACCTACCGGACAACCTACTCAACGTCCATCAATGCCAACTGGTCAACCAACTTCAGATCCATCGCGCCAACCATCTTCACAACCAAGTGGATCCCCATCGTCTCAACCTTCGACCCAACCAACTAGGCAACCGACTAGTCAACCAACAGTACAGCCAACGGGACAACCGTCTAGACAACCAACTAGGCAACCTACTGGTCAGCCTACTAGCGATCCAACAAATCAACCAACAAATCAACCAACTGGTCAACCAAGTAATCAACCTACAAGTGAACCAAGTGGGCAACCAAGTAATCAACCTACAAGTGAACCATCTACTCAACCAACAGGTCAACCAAGTACTCAACCAACAGTACAGCCAACAGGACAACCAAGTGCATTACCTACCGGACAACCATCAGGACAGCCTACTCTGCAACCTACAGGACAACCATCGATGCAACCATCAGGACAGCCTACTCGTCAACCAACAAGACAACCAACAGGTCAACCTACACGTCAACCATCAAGACAACCAACATCGCAACCTACTTCGAAGCCAACTTCAAGTCGACCAACGGGTTGTCCGTCATCAGAACCTACAAAGTATCCAACAACGTCTAAACCTACCACTAGAGGTATGACTAATAAGCCTTCGGGGCGTCCTACTGGCACACCAACATATCGCACTAAGGTTTATGCTGGTGATGCATACTATAAAGCATACATGAATAAGAAAGTAAGCTATGCATCAACTGCGGTGAATACTTCTTTTAGCTATACTTTCAGTACATTTTCCTACAAAGGTTTAGTCGTTGATGGTACTTGCCCTGAGTGGACCGAATATGCCACGAACCAACTGTCGTTACCGTTTGCCGAGGATGAGCTTTATTTTTCGCATATTTCTGCATATTTTGAAAATTATGATTATAATACAAGAACAAAGACATTCAAAAAGGCTACTTGCACCACCTACCGCAATGGCAGTCCGTACGGTGATCCGCTCAATCGCAAGGCGATTAAGGACATGGTCAGCAGCTTGCGCACAGGGAAATCATACGAATTTAATTGTGATGGTAACAGCTGGAGAGTGTTTACTTGTGATTCATACCCTGTGTTGTGCGTTAATTGCAAACATACCTGCAATCCTAGCGCCGCATGCAGAGGCAATGCATTCACATTCAACCCTTGTTCAGAGTGTAGTTACCGTAAATCCGCTGCGAGTTATATTACTTTTGAGTACCGCCGATTACGAAAATTTCCTTGGTTCATGACCCCTATTGAGGTTGATAGTCTCAGTAAGACGTCGATAGCCGTTAGTGTAAACGTTTCTACTCCAGGAATCATCTATTGCTCCACATTAGAGAGTCCATACGTACCAGCTAGTACTTCTAGTATCAAGACCGATGGATTCTTTACTTACAACTACTTGTACAATGCCACTGTCACCGTCAACGTGTATAATTTGTTAGCAGATACGTTGTATAATGTTTACTGCTACACCGAAGATTTTAGTAATCATGCGATGGATTTAGCAAGCGTGTTGGAAGCCCAGACCGAATACCGCACTCCTTGTTGTGTAAGTCTTACATTCACGCAGACATATCCAACCATTGTTGAGTTGACTAATTCGGTTGAGTACAAGCAGTTTGAGTTTCAACTAGATACCATGCCGTCAAAATCCCTGGAAGTGTCGGTTAGTGTAACGTCACATACTTGCACGAGTGTAACCATGGGAACAAGTAAAAATTTCCGACTTACCAGTGTTATTCCTTCAACTTTTAAATTTTCAGCCAACACTACGGACTTGACGCGCACCTTCATAGTGAAAGGGTACTTCGGGTGCTACACTCTAATGTTCCTGCCGACGTTCACTGCCAAAAGCTCGCAAGTTTTCGTCAATAACACACTAGAAGTGGTCATACAGAACACCAATTTGTACCCTCCTGCGGCTCCAACATTCAAGTCAGTTGCTTTCTCCGACGATGGCAACACGTTACTCATCACGTATGACAAGGAGACTAGCATGCCTATAATCCCAGCGAATAATTGCTCAATGATTGTGAGGTTTACGGGTGCAGAGAAGGCCTTATGCTATTGGAAAGCTGCGAATCTCTTGAAGGCTTCATTGAGTGCAAGCTCAAATCCATCAATTACTTCTAATTACGTGCGTGTTGGAGACTATGTAAAAGCGGTGGGGCGCACTATGAAAGCGGCGTACATCTCCAACACCAATTTTACCACGTACCCTTACACTTCCAGTGCTGAAACCATGATTGTATCAACATCCTCCCCGCCATTAATGCCCAACATTCAATTAATGACACCAACTGAGAGTAACATTTGCTCTGATGTGATCCTAGATCCAACCTACACCACAGGTAGTGGTGGAAGACCATGGACATACATCAGGTGGTCCGTTGAAGCAATAGTCAATGGTTCAGACGTAGATGCACTCGAACGTTACCTCAATCTATATGCGACCAACAGGTTCAATTCAACTTTAAACCTGATCAAGATACCAAGCAGCTACTTCATTTCTAACACTTACTACATATCGTTATATGTCACCAACTTCATGTCATATTCGTCGCATGGCACGGTCAAGGTGGTCAGAAGCACTAACGCATTGCCTACTGTTACAATCGCTGGACCATCCAGACAGACTATGTATCGCTGGCAACCAGTCACGCTTTATGCAGTCGGTGACTATCCCTCGTGCTTGAAGAGTGACCCTAGTGAAGTTGTTGAGCTTGTTTATTCTTGGGAAGTGTACAAAGACGGCACTTTGGTGCTATTGTATCCCTCCGAAAGTAAAGAATCGCGGACCTTCAAGTTAGCTCCGTTTTCTATCTCCGAGATCGGTACATACTTGTTCCAAGTGACTGTCACCGTTAAGTCGTCCATTGGTGGAAGCAATAAAATAGGGAATGTAGGATTATTGCAAGCAAAGAAATTTGTTTCTATTGATTTCGGTCGGTCCGATGTTGTTGCTGTGATCAAGGGAGGTAGTAAGCGAAGTGTAAGCAGATCGTCTCAGCTAATATTGGATGGAAGTGACAGCTATGACATCGATAATCCTAGTGCAAGCGAGTTAAAATACAGCTGGAGGTGTATCTCGTATTCGCCTACTTATGGCGTCGACTGCTCCACTCAATACGGTATCAAGTTTACCGATAGCAAAATCGTAGTAATCAATGCTAATGTCTTGGACTTTGGTGTGACGTACTACTTCAGTCTCCAGGTTACTCTGAACGAAACATCGACTGTGAGCGACATTGCGTATCAATATGTATACATCGACAGTGCCTCCATACCTCAAGTCTCGTTTAAGAGTGTGAAGAGGAAGTATAATCCATCTAGTAAAATATCACTGAACGGAGTCGTTAGTGGAGCCGGGGCGGCAGATATTTATGCTGAATGGAGTATTGTTGATCAGTACGATGGTAACGACCTCAGCATAGCAGAGATTGCGTCCACGCCAGTATCGATGACAATAGGCAAGGACTTGCAGTCGTCGCTGTTGTTCCCTTTGGGTATTACGAGTGGTTCACTAGAGGCGGGGCATAGCTATACCTTCAAATTAAGCGCATATTACAACGTAGGTAGCACTGCTTACTCAGTTGTGACTATCACGATGAATACCGCACCATATGGTGGTGTCCTTACAGTAACTCCTACTCAGGGTGTAGAGTTGAATACTTCTTTCTTGTTTAAAACTTATAGTTGGAGTGACGACATCGAAGACTACCCCATTCAGTATGTATTCGGTTACTACACTGTAGCCGACGATCAAGATTTCAACATGATACAACCCAAGATGCCCGTTGCAAGTGTTTACTCGTATTTAAGTCGAGGCTCCAAATCAGATAATTATTATTTAACAGGATTTGTGCGTGCGTACGATTTGTACGATTCGTTCGATCAATCCACGTACCAAGTGCGTGTGACTTCGTTAGCAACAAGTGGAGCGTCGCTTAACGCATTGGTCAATAATTTTGTCGACAATGGTTTCGCTCTTGTGGATAGCAATGCAATCATTCAAACGATCGCAGCAGCAACGAAATATGTGAATAATATCGATTGCACCTCTACAAGTTGCGATGCGCTCAATAGAAGGGCATGCAGAGCGACTGCAAAAACTTGTGGTGCTTGTTTAGATGGGTACATTGGCATAGATGGTGACTCCAACACATTGTGCTCGCTTCCAGATAACGTGTTGAATGTCGGTGACAGCTGCAAGACCAACAGCCAGTGCATCACCGGCATCTGTACGATGAATAAATGCACAAAAGCCGTCAAAAGGTGTAAAAACTACTGTAGTTTCTCTGGAGATTGTGTTTATACGCAAGCTTTTTCAGGGAAAACATTGGATGTTTGCTACCTTGAAGATATTAATTGCGTCGCCAAATGTGATTGCCGCACAGGAAGCTATGGCGACGACTGTTCCATGTCACTGGCCAGCTTCAATAGTGCTGTAACGGTCAAGGAAACTCTTTGCAGAGCAGTAAACAATGTAATCGCAATACAGAACGTTGACAGTAACGACGTGATTTACAACAGAATATATCAATTGAGTGAAATTTTGAGTGATGTTTCAGCATTAAATGAGTACGGTTTACTCAACTGCACCGCAGCACTTGTAACAACGGTGAATACGTACCAAACTACCCTCGCGAAGTATCCTGATACGGCTGTGATGGTCAGCGACACGCTGTCCAATATAATCGAACGGACCACTTTGTCGTCCTCGCAGTTGGAGGTGGTCATGAACCTTCTCTCTACATTATCAGCTAGTAGTCAACTGAACTCTGCTACTGATGAAACTTCGATCTCATACGTCACTGACAACATCCGAGTATCCTCTTCAGTCAGTAGTCTTGTCAAACTGTCAGAGACAACATTCTCATCTGCACTATCCGGGCTGGAGCAGTTCGATAAAGTCCAACCATCGTCGACATTATCGCTCAGCATCGAGGGAGTAACTGAAAGCGTCGCTGTCGGCGTGTCACTAATCCAGTACGTTAGTAATCCAAAGCAATATATTAGTAACAGCAGCGTTGTTGGATTGAAAACTGATGTGTATACGACCTTTGAAGACACCAGCAGCTCGTATCGCAGGCTAAGTGATCGGAGTTTGTTGGACTTGAGCTCGTTGAGTATGACGTTTGACCTTACTATCCAACAGATTTTCGAGAAGCAATACCGCTCCCAGGCAGCAGTAGCTGTGAGCTTCTTATGTCACCGTTATATGACGAACACTTTTAGTTATGTGTGCCCTGATGGCACTGTTATCGAAGGCGTGTGTCCAGGCGATAGTAAAGGCCACTTTAACTACTCCTGTCCTGCATTCAATGAAGTTCCTATTTGCACTTCGTACTCCTCCGATGCCGGAGAGTTTATTGAGAATGTAGATTGTGTCGTGAATAAATACAGTGAGTGGAGTTCAACATGTACTTGTAACAGAAATGCGTTGGCGTCTAGGAGATTGTCATCAGATTACATCATCTTTGGTAAAGCCGGTGGTGCAGGTAACCGCGGTCTCCTTGGCCAAGTCAATGACGATATTTGGAATACGTACAACAGTGTCGTAGAGTTCAGTTTGTCCTCCAAGATTCTGTCTCAAGCACTTAGTTATGAGTACTTTCCGTACCCGACACCACTTAAAGCCGCGCCGTCGGCTGTTGTCATGTCCGTCTTGTACGCGATAGGAGTGCTGTGTATCATTGGTATATTGCTGTTTATGACATTGGATTACCGCGAGTTCAAAGTAGCGGGGTTGGATAAGAAGATAGACAGTAACCCCACGCGCACAGTCAATGGCTTCTTTACCTCCTTACTACCCGCTCAATTCCACGCCGGTAAGTGGTACCACATTACATGGAAATGGATGTTAATTGAACATCCAATTCTGTGCCTAATATCTCCCTACACGCCCACGAGAGATTACCGAGGGGCCAAGTGGATGGTTCTGATCAGCAAATTCGTCTCCTACATCTTCATTAGTAATGTGTTCACCAACGTCTACTATAAAGATGATGGCACATGTGAAGCAATTACGAGTAAAAGCGCTTGTATCTCTTATCAAGGTCTGATGAATCTGCGACTAGCCTGTCAGTGGTCGGACTATGAAGACTATTGCTCGTACACGCCTTTACCTTTTAGTTTCTTGACGATTTTTGGTATTATTATCGTGATCACTCTCGTTGTAGTCCCTATCAACTGCATTCTAGAGTTCTTCGTGAACACCGTGTCGATTTGGATCCGCGAGCTGTTGATCGAAAGGTATCAAAAGAGGCAGTTGCAAGGTAAAGTCGACTCCAGTAGTAAGAAAAAAGCAGAACCAAGTAAGAATATTCGAAACAAACAGGTGAGTGATGGGCTTAAAGTATCTGTGAAATTGGACGACGAGTTCGCTGACTCGCTGTCCAAGCAGAGTAAGTTTTGGTTGGCTGCTAGACTGAAGAAGATCCAGTCCAACTCTGACTACACGCTGCCCAGTAAAGAGTGCGAGCTACTACTACAACATACAGAGAGTGATTTACAAAAATATGGTCGCCAAAACTTAATATATTCGAAGGAAGCGAGAGATAAATGGGCGACTGCATATACTCCGCGACACTCTCGCTATAGTGTGCTCGCTTATGGCAAGAGCGATGTGACTCAAAGTATAATCAACGTCCGTCAAGACACGCTAGCCTTGAAGACGACAGTAGAACGAATCGATAGTAATGAGGAAAAGGAGGATTTCATCATGCGTAACTTTATTATTTCTTCGTTTCACGGATACAAACAAAGTATAGTGAGGCGGTACATGCTCAACGCATCTGCTTACGAGTCGGAGGAAATGAAGTACAAGAAGTTCCTGCTCCGTCTAGTGTGTTTGATCGGATATATTGTTGCGCTGATTTTCATGATATCTTACACTTTGGCGTACAAGGATGTAATAGGGACCAGAGCATCGAGCATTTGGATCACAACCCTCGCACTGTGCATTGTGCTTGATATTGGTCTACTATCGACGGTGAAGATATGGCTGAAATACGCAGTGATAACGTCGCACGTTAGCGAGGACTTGCGTCAGCTGTTACTGGCACTAAATAGTCGATACTACCACATCATATATCGCACGGTGGGGATGATGAAGGATGCCAACTGCCTAATGCAGCACTTCAACCCTGCTTGTCGCTTGTCTCGCATGTTCCCTTACTTGCCGATGTGCCGACTGCTGTTGTCACTCAACGACTATGATACGCCGTTTTTTACTGTCAAATTTCCTGTAGGGAAAGAAGGTTCCTTCAATCCAGTCAAGACTGCCGTTGACTATGTCATGGCGCGAATTAACTATGTGTTCACCTTACCGTTGATTTTTCTCAACTATTTCCCCTACAGCTTGCAGGACCCGATGTTGGAAATGGCTACTTCATTAGTAATTAATGTGCTGATCATAATCTTGTACCTGTTCGGGTCGGCAACGCTAAGTGGGCTGGTGCTATGCCTCGTTGTCGTGACAGCGTTGGTAAGTATCCGCGAGTACATCATTTACAACGAAGGCCACATCCGCAATCTCAAGTTGAGGAAGAAGTTCACCAAGTACATCATCGATACTTCGCACAGAGTGAAACCTCCTACGTTTGCATCACTAGCTCCTAGTAATGCAGGCGCAAGCAGCATCCTGTCGTCGGCTATCCCAAGTAAACGAAGCGCCAAGGTTCATGTGTCAAATTTTCCCGACGATAATGAAAGCTTCTATACAAACTTTGATCAGTCTGCAGTCACAGCAGGCAGGCCGCCAGTGATTAAACCGCTACCTAATGGATTGAGCAAGTTGTCGTTGGATGATTTCAACTTTGGTGAGAACTCATCTATCGAGGGAAGTGTTGCACGCAGTACCAGTCCAATGAGGACATCGCCAACTGTAAGATTCAAACCAGGTACGTCACCTGAGAAAAAGAAATTAATAATGAATCATATTTTGGGATTGAACAGTAAGAAAACGTATGCATATGACGACTCAATGGACAGCATCAGCAGGAGGTCCGAGGATCAGTACCCGCCAAGTTCGCCTTACCAAGACACAGCTAGTGTTGTATCTATTGTGAACTCAACTCTTCAAACCTTAGAGAAGAGAGTGACTTCAGAGCTTGAACGGTTCAATGAGTCGCTAGATAAAGTAGAGACAAGTGTTCGTGCCACCAGTAAACGAGGGAAGAGGCGACAGAAACGTATTAAAGTAGAGAAAGTTACAACAAATGACTATGAAAATACTGTTGATCGTCCAGAGAATCATGATGAAGAAGTAGTGACAGTCGTTCGGAAGCCATTAAGGAGGTCTAGTGCACGGCGACACCAAGAATTACCACCACTTGTTGTCAATAATGCGAAAGCAATGGGACCTGGTGCATTTGTACCATCACCAACGAAAGCAAAATCTAATAAAGGAATTGTAGACGCAGAAGAAGAGATTTCACTGAATGATTTCATTGGCAATAGAGACTCGCCAGTAAAGTCCCGCATGGGAGGAAGAAATTATATCCCCGAGAACAGCGTTGATGACATCCACGAGGAGGAACTGGCTAGTCTTAGGGCATCGCCGACTAAGAAGGACAGCAACAGGCAGTTCCCGCTGTGGCATTGACCCCTCACACAGTGACTATGTATATATTTGTAGGACTTTGTAATTCAATTTACTACTTCATCACCCGCTCACCGGTCCTGTCGCACTTGTTGATGACGTCGCGCACCCGCGGCCCTCGAAGTTCAGGAAATCTAGGACGACTCCGTCGATACCCACGGTCAGAACGAACAGGGGTGTGACAACAAATTCGAGTACCTACTGAATGAATTCTTTGGCGTGGACGTGTTGGTAAGACTGTTTGAAGTGTGCCGAGCAAAGGTGATAGTGTTCCTCCAAGTATGGATGATATTGAACTAGGCATTCCCGCAACTGTTGCTGAGAAGAGTCGTCAAGATATTAGGATAGCAGACGAAGATGTCAGGGATACGTTTATTTCACCTTTAATACAATTCTTGAGAACTAATATTGATACACTGGATGCAGTAATTATTTCTTTGGTAGTATTTTTCAATTTCCTTCCGATGATGATGGGTTACACGTACTTAATTGATAGCCATACTTTTATTGACGACGATGCTCGAGTTACAGATGGCCAATTTGATGTTTTATATGAATCGACTGGATTGAAAGTGGCGCTAACTGTTTCTGTTGTATCATCGTCGATATTACTGCTGAATAATTGGGAATTAATTAGTATGAGTAATCAAACGAAAATATCAAACAATGGTGAGGACATGGAAGGAACTGTTTCAAGTATTGTGGAACAATCCATCACATCGCATAGTAGTTTTCAGACCAATAGTGATGTAGATCGTCAGAATAGTCTACATTTTCGCAACACATTACTTGCGATATTCCTGTTAGTCCCTGACTTTTATCTTTTAGTTATCGCCATACCGTTGAAGCAAGTCGACTTTATTCATGCGATGTTGCCTGCTCGTGACACGGTTTATGTTTTCTTTTTCATCCAACAGTTGAAACAGTTGAGTCCTCAAATATGGACCTGGAGGGTGCATTGTACTATTTCCTACCCGATTGCCGTGTGCAACTTACTCATCAACTTGGGTATTTTTATCGAATCAGACGTGTCCACAGTCCTCATTGTGTTGGTGTCGATAGCGCTGTTTGATATAAGCCTTACCACTTTCCTTTTTTTCTGGCAACTCCAAGCGGATGGTCTTCTCGCAGCCTTTGAGATGAATAGTGAAAGAAGTGAAGAGAGAGTGATTTGCGCCATGTACTCGATCCTCTTGATTGTGTACTTGGTCGTCACCTGGTACGTGGTCTATAACACAACTGGGTCTTGCTTCTATACTTGTCTAATGGGCGAAGGATATTTTATTATCTACACCTATTTGATCACTTTCATCTCGGTGATTATATCCGTTGTAACGTCGCACATAAGCAGGAGGCGGTTCCTCAAAGTAATGAAGGATAATTATGCCGTTGAGGTTCTTGCTTCCAAAATGCTTCCGGCGTCAAAAATGGAAAACTTTAAAAGAACTGGACAGATATTACCTGAACTTCACCAAAATACGTGCTTATTTTTCAGCGATATTGAGGGATTCACTGCCATTTCTTCCAAGTCCCAACCGTACCAAGTCATGCTTATGTTGAACCGAATATATACGCTCATGGACCACGTAGCAATCAAGTTCCCTCGGTTGTACAAGGTGGAGACCATCGGTGATGCTTATGTCATTGCCTCTGGTTTATTCAAACCTGATGAGAGTCAACAAAATGCGGTAGATATGGCTAATTTTGCGCTTATAGTGCGAGAAGTCATCAAGTTAGTGATAAGTCCAGTGGATAACATAACTCCGATCCAAATCCGTATCGGTTTACACTCAGGCGATGTACTGAGTGGCGTGGTGGGTAATTTAATGCCGCGCTGGTGCCTATTCGGTGATACCATGAATTTCACGTCAAGGTTAGAATCGACGTGTGAAACAGGCAAGATTCACGTCTCTATTGCGGCAGCAAAGCATCTGAAGAAATCGAATTTATTTAAAATCCGTAAGCGAGGTTTGGTGAGTCTCAAAGGAAAGGGGGATGTTGTTACTTACTACCTTGATTCGGCCTCTGACAGCAACACTGTGTCGAATGAGCATGCCATTGAAACGATCTTGGAAGAGTGCCGCTTGTTGCTGGTGCAAAGTCGACTCGAAAGTCGGCGACATGGTGGTAAAATTGTAGTTACTCTGTGAATTTGTCTTAGAAATAGTTCCCAAAAAATTTAATTGTATAAAATGTGCAAAGTATAATTCGCGACTCGTGCGATCCACGGCTGCAGGCGTCGCACACCTCCTCTCAGTCCGTGAGCGGATGCGACCGAAATAGCCATAGAATCCCTGCTCCTCCGCATTTTGTTGATTTCCGCGCGAGCTTGCAGTGTAGAGTACAGCGACAGCGTAGTTCTTATGTGATTAACTACTAGAATAAGCACGTAGACTTCTTTCTTCTTCAATTTCTTCCTTTTTGAAGCTAGCGCGGCCTCCGTTAACAAAAAAACAAGAAAAAGGAAGGAAAGACGGGAAGTTGAGGAGACAAATATGATGATGGTTAGTGGTGGGTTGTAAGTGGGCGTAGGTAATCATGTTCGACGCACAGCAGCGTTTTAAGAAAAGAATTTTAAATGATAAAAAAATTATAAAATCTAGAAAAACCAAGAATGATGATGATATTGACGTGCCTATTTCCTCGGAAATGAAGGAGTGGCTACAAGACACTCTCTATCGCACAGACAGCGATGGTTATCCGGTAGATCTGGTATCATCTGTGTTGACTGCTCCTTTAGATGGTGAGTTGGTTTACTGTCCCACATCTGCTGTGGTGAATAGTAAGTATACTTCCAGCATACTTCCACGTGCAGAAAATGAAATAATATCTCAAAAGTTGCTTACTGAAAGATTTGAATCATTTGATGAATTGCCATCTCTTACGTTGGGTGACATCTCTATGACTGAAGATAATGATTTCGCTATGAAAGTTGACTATGTATCTACTGCTGAAACAAGTATTCCATCAAATAATTCTACTAATATGCGCACTTATACATCATCACAAGATAAAAGTTTCACACAAAAACTGTTGAAAGCTATTGCACCACCTGGTATTAATGAAGCTGTCAATCGCTTGAATGTGTTATGGTTACAAAGAAAGGCTATGTTAGATAAAAAAGAAGGTAAATTGGACGAAGCATACAAGGCTTTGGAAGAAGCGGTGAATATTCATATTGGAGACAGCAAATCCCTCTATGTAACTGGCCACCATTCGCTAGAGGACTACAAAAGCGCCAAGCTAAGTGAGTACACCATGTCATCTGATCCTACTGATTTATTGAGTCAGATTGAAGTCAACTACCTTGTATATGACCCCAAAGCGCACCACAAAGCATCGCGAATTCAAAGGTTTTGGCACAAACGATACGTGCGTCGTTGTAATTGTCAAACTATTTTAGCCAAGATTTCGAGAGGATTCTTAGCTAGAATGAAAGTTGGTGCGCTGAAATTTCGTCGCTTGCAGTGCGCGCTGTTGATCCAAACACGGTTTCGGGTGCATTTGATACGCATATTTTGGCTGGCAACTCGCATCAAATCATGGTACAAATCCCGCAAGAAGAGGGAGCAATACAAATTGCTGCTCCGTGAATACCGTCTAGTGAGGAGAATCCAACGACTATATCGCGGATACTGTGGTCGTAAGATCGGTAATCAGTATCGACTTGAGCGAGATATGACACACAAAGTGCATCGAGCTTGTCGCGGCTATATTACTCGCAAGAACAGGTGCTACGGGATTAAGCTGTGGCACAAATTATTCAATGAGAAAGCTGTGAAAATACAACGGTTAGTTAGGCGAATTCAAGCTTGCCGGCGGTCTCAGCTGCAATTATTGAAGGAGTTAGCGCGAGAACACGACCGGCTTAGTAGGGAGCGCAATATTATCGACAATACCGTCAAGGTGGAGATAGACAGAGTCCGGTTGTACATGCAATCCGCCGCGGGAAAGTTGCATTTAGGTGTAATTATTGAGAAATTGAAAGGAAAAGACAAGCAATTTGCAAAAATTAAGCATACTTTGTCCCACAAAGAGATCCTCGCGCACGATGCGATGATAGCGTTCGAGCTGTTTGACACAGATGGAAGTGGCGAAATAGATGAAGAGGAGCTGGCGAATATGCTGCGAGAGTTGTGTATACCAATGAATCAGTCAGACGTGCATGACTTGCACCGCGATATGGATCAAGATGGCTCTGGTGATATTGATTTTGGGGAATTTTTGGATTGGTACACAGGTGAAGGGAGTGAAGGTAATGACGCAACACTTGGTGACGCCGTGTTCAAGCAAGTACTTCGAGCCAGAGCTCTCGTGATGGAACTAAGTGGAATAACTATAAGAAAACGTGCGGAGCGTGAGCTACTTCGCTCTTGCACCACTTGGAAGGCGAAGGACATCACCGCCACCTTCCGCATGACATGCCCGCCCAAGTTTCAATGCTGTCAATGCATGAAGCCGTTTGTTCTTTTCACGGATTTCTTTCTTCATTTTGACCAGAACGGGATGTGTGAAGTGCTGGGTTTGAAGGGTTTATTCTATAGAAAGTTTTGGAATTTACGTGAATGGCGACGCCAACGGCAATGTGAGAATGAGGTGATGCGTCACGCAGATGAAGATCCAACTATTCGGTACGAGTCGATGATGGCTTGCTATGCGGACTTGGCTCTGCAACAAGATAGCTCGATGCAAGCCGTGCTTAGCAGGTACAGCAAAGCAGCGACAATCATGTACTTGGAGCAAATGGCACCTCATTTATTTGCTAAAAATCGCAAGGCAATTGAGGACGTAGTAGCCGTTGAAGCTGTGAAGAAAGACGGCGAAAGTGAGGAAGCAACGGAGAAAGAGGATAAAAAATCCAAGAAAAAGAAGAAAGAAGACGACAAAGAAGCGAAGAAGAAGGGCAAAGAGAAGGAGAAGGAGTCGAGTGACGAGAAAGGCAACGTGGTGGTCGTGCAGCAGCCAGCCGGGCGCACGATCGGCTCGATGATCCGCGAGGTCATCACCATCTGCAACGACAAGGTGATATCCATCACTCTCCTCAAGGTAATTCAAGACATTTTGGGTGTGAAAATGCCTGAAGATTGGAGTTTCAAGGAGGATATTGAGCTGATTGAGATCGAGAAGTGGCTGTACGAAACCGTTGACAAGAGCAGAGTCGTCACCTCGAAGGGACCGTTTGTTTTCACTACAAATCAGAAAATCAGACAAGATGCCGCGTTGATCGGTAGAATTTATGTCGCAGCGATCAGGTTGATGGTAACAGCCGCGGAGGCTGAGCTGATCGCATTAATAGAGTTCAGACTGCGTCGTCCACGTATCATTGAGTTCGATGACAACGAGTTGCAGCGCATTGAACTTCCTGGTGGGACAGAGAAGGACTACCACGAGAAGCGGTTGAAAGTTGTCAATAGAATGTCTGTTGTAACCAAGGCTATGCAACGCCTTTTACTGGTGGAAATCCCTGGTTGCTGTGGCTACAGTAGTCGTAACGGTTTCAAGCATATACAAATAGGCGCAGATGGATCGCTGACCCCCGAGGCGTTGACCAAGCTGTTGATATACGAGGCACATACCGTGGCATCAGCGAAGTATAGTAACCGCTTGAACACGCCTATTGGTGCCACTCAAGTCAGTAGGTGGGCCAAGGAGTTGTGGGCCAAGAGACGCATCGCGTTAGATGCAGTGAGTGTAGGAGACACCAAGCAGGCGCAAGATGCGAAGATCAAGTATTACTACGACCTATTCGCGGGTGTCGTGGGCACAGAAGGCATTAATCTGTTGGATTTAGAGCTGGTTTGTGATTATTTCTCGTTGAAAAATGATGAAAATACAGAGCAAAACATGGCAGTTGACCTGAAGAAAGGCGACAAGCAGCTCGCAGCCAACTCCGACTATAATTACTTCACTTTCGCTGCTTTCAACGAGTGGATTGGTGGTGGCAACTACCGGAAGTACGTCGACTACAAGAAGTTGCTACAGAATTCGGTGTGGAATTCCCTCATGTTCTTGTGCCAGTTGGTGTACCGCGTCGACTCCAAGGTCATGATCCACTCCAACTACCGCATTCTATCGAGGTACGAGTTGGACTTGCGGTCGAAATCAATGAAAAACTTGTTACTTACTGAGACTTTGAATGACGCCGAGAAGAACAAGCTGTCAGCTGATGAAGTAGAGAACCTCAGTAAGGCGCAGGCGTCATTGAAGGACGAAATCGCGGTGATTCAAGACAAGTTAGAGGAAATCAAGCATGTCAATGAAGAAAGTGAGCTGTTACTGCTGTACCGGTTAGCTGAAGACACGGCACAAGCAAAGTGTGTATCTTCTTTCTTTTCACGTAAAGGGATTTACAACTTGGCGACCGAACGCCACGTTATCAAGGCGGCAGACTCCATCATCGATGCGTACGGATACATCATCACCCCTAACGCGCAGTTCCCTTTTACTGCGCATTTTAGACTGGTTTTGAAGCATTTCTTTCACAAATACTTCGGATGGAATGTGTACCGGGACCTCGATGCTTTCTTGGCCACGCAGTTATCGAACCTAGAGAAGGATAATCAAGTGGAAAAGCCGTTGTTATACGAAGTTGGTTGGGAGTTGGCTCTGTCAATACTAGTCTACGCATTCGACACGGACTGCTCTGGCACCTTCGATGAAGGCGAGGTCCGACTGCTGCTAGACTGCTCCTTGTGCACATTATCTGAAAGAGAAATCTTGTATAACTTCCCCGAGGTGCGGCTTGACTCCGCCACCATCGAAAGTATGGTGCATTATCTAGCCAAGAAAGTGCGATGGAGACGAGGTTGGTTGGGACCGTTTGGCTTCTCAGGTGGGGTTTCTATAAGTAAGAAGAACTCAGTCATTACCTCCGCAATGATGTTGATATCACTATCGCGACAAATTGCACGAGAAAAAGCTGAAGTTGCAACGACTTTAGCTCGCACTGGCAAGCTGCTAACCGACGACGACGAGAAGACAGACCTAACCTTGATATACAGATCCCAAATGTTTGCTATTCGGCAGGTGAAGTACTACTTAGGCACCACGCAAGGGGACATGAAGATTAAGTTCAAGCTGTTAGACATCAGGAAATGGTGGCAATTCGACGTTGTAGAGGGAAATTTCTGCCGCAGTGGCATCATCTCGTATGCGTACCACGTGCACAGCGAGTGGGGTGGCTTGCTTGTGACGGAGTTGCCCCATTTGATAAAATTCTTAGTCCAACGGTTTCATTTTAAAATTACCAAAGAAATTATAGAAATGCAGGATATTTTGAAGAACATACAGAGCAAAGACGACTTGTTCTGGCTGAGCGAAGAAGAGACAGTTGAGCTGCTGGAGCCAATGATACAGTCGTACGTCGCGGATGGGTCGATCCGACATACCTTGTACAAGAGCTATGTCAGTTACTCGGCTCGCTTGAGAAGCGATGCCATAGTGAGTATGTACAGCAATGCGCGTACTCAAGCGGTGATGATTGCGATGCAATTCGAGGATATTTATGTCTCAGAGACCAACTACCGCTGCAGTGTATTAGGTACACCCACTCCATCTGCATCACCTACTTGTCTATACTTACTCACCTCCTTTTTACCTCAATAGCTATGAAGAAAGTGATGAAACAGAAGAAAGTTTCAGCTTTTTTAAATAAAAAGTTCAAGAAACGCAAGCATATTATATGGAACACGCCGCCTAAGGAGGGCGTGTCGCTACTGCTGGTGTCACGCGGTTACTTGTTCAAAGATTTGAAGCTAGGAGATATTCCCTCCAAGGTAGCGGTGAACCATGAAGATGGTGCTCTTGACGGTAACCTGGTCAACGTGCAAGAAGTGATCAAACACGCACGCACAGTGACGTCTCAAAAGCTATCAATTCCATCCAAATTACACCGTTGGCTTCGATTCTTCTCCATGGCTGGTGCTCATCGCTACCTTGAATACATCCGGGTAGTGAAAGCTATTTCATGGTACTCGAAGGACATAGATGAGATAGGCGCCGAATACTTGAATGAGATAACGGCTGGCACGAGTCACTGCGTGAAAGACGAAGACGATTGAAATTGTTAAGAATGTATTTATGTTAATCTTGTAAAACTTAGTCCATATTCGTCATTGCTCTCAGCTACGCCGATCCCCTCTTGCCCGTCATAGTTATGGCCTACATAGTACATCCTCCATCTCTGCTTCTCGTCCAACCATATCAAGTTTGGTTGCCCGACACTGGCGCAATCCCACGCGTCTTGATCGCTAGTATTCGGTGTGAATACTGGATCATCAGACAATTTTTCCCATTTGATGCCATCAAATGACGTGGCTACTCCGATGGCGCTGTTGCCGTCCTTGTTGACGCCTTCGTACCACATCCGGAATGTGCCGTCTTTCTTGATTCTGCTGACATGTCTGCACGTCACACCTTTGCTGTCGAAGCTATCAGCAGCACCACCAATGCCGTCTAATATAGGTCCAACTTTTTTCCACTTGATTCCATCAGATGCAGTAGCTAGCCCTACCATATACTTGGACTTTTTAGAGTTATACGTGTGATAATAAAGGAAAAATTGTCTATCAACTTCAACTACTGTTGGCCATCCAACAAATGTGTTGTCAAAATCATTGATATCTTTCCCAGTTTCAATGATGGAACCATATGGAGATGGTCCTTCAACGCGACTCCAGTGAGAGCCATCTTGGGACACCGCAAGTCCAATTTCCATCTTCATTCCTTTTACTTTTTTATTGTCTATAACAACACTATCACTATTTCCTCCAAAAATATACATTAAAAACACACCGTCTTGAGTATTAAATTTTGATTGAACTTTACTGCCTGGCAAAATTATATCTCCAATACCTACATGCTCACTATCAAAGTAGAACCAATCTCCTGCCTCTTTACTAGGATTCAAGACAGGAGAATCAGCATCAAATTTAAAATTCTTAATACCATCCTTTGATGATGCTAACAGAATGCGCCCCGTGGGTTGCTTAATCAAGGTGCTGCTTCCATCACCATTGCTCATCGCTGCATCTCTACCATGGAACCAAAGCAACCATTCTTCTCCCTCCTTGCCTGGTGGTAGCACCCTCGGACTACCTAATGAAACGAATGATTGACCTTTAAGTGTTGGAATGTCCTTAGGTTGCAGCACAAGACCAGCTGATCGCATATGTAACAGTAGCGAATGTGCCACATGCAAGAAAAGGAAGAGAATATAACGAATTTTCATGGTTTTTCTCTTTCTTTTTTCCAAACGGGGTGAGTCACTCCATGTGTTTCCACAGCCCATCCAGGGTGACACCCACCTTGATTCGACCTGATAGGGGCAGAGGAATGCACTCCTTATAATTATTGTTACTATAAGGAGTGTGTTACTCTGACTGGTTGACGCAGTTTATCTTTTTAAGCAAGAGCCTGTTAGGTCGAATCACACCTTGACAGCAACAACTACAACAACAACAACAGCAGCAGAACAACCACCTGGGTATCTATTAACATACAAAAATACAAACTAATTAGCGAAAGTAACCGTCCAAATGCGAATGCTGCCGTTGTCAGCCCCGGTTATGATGGTGTCTTGGTCCATCGCCAGCGAGGTGACAGGCGAGGTCTCATGAGCCCTAGGAAAATGATAAATTTCACTGAACTTTCCGTTGGCCATAATCCACCCACGCAACGAACTATCTGACAATCCCCCGAAGACCGTTCTTCCATCACATTCCAGCGCTAGCACCTTCGCATCCACCACTTTCGTACCGGCGAATAGCCTTCCTTCACTGTCAACACAGAGCAGCGTACCGTCAGTCGACGCACAAACTAACTTGTGATCACTGAATGTTCCTTGCGAATAGAATATCTTGCCGCTTTCATACGGCAACCATTTTATGCAAGTGATGCTCTCACCAGCTGATATCTGATAGGTGAAGGTAATGGACTCGGAAGCGGGAGGCTTCAAGGAGATATTCCAAACATAAATCAGTCCCTCATCGACGCCGCACGCCGCAAACTCCATGGTCTCATCCATGTGCACGCATTGCACCGAGCCTTCGATGTCGTAAAACTCAATTAACGGCTTCGACCCAATATTTCCGTTCTTGATTTCCCATATTTTCATGGTTGCATCGCATGCACCAGAGAGCAAATAGTTAGAATTTGAGGTTCTGTTGGTCACGTAAGACAGCGACGACACACTGTCTTCATGGCACAGTCTCTTCCCTATTAAGCACGCGTTTGTAACTGAAAATGAGTACACATAATTGTCCCACGAAGAGCAAATGATTTCCTTGCAATCTTTCGTCAGGATGCAAGCGGAGACGGCGGTGTCGGACCCGGTGAAGGTGCGTTTGACGGTGAAGCGAGAATTTGTACTGATATTCACATAATTTGTGCTGTGTGTCATGTTGACTTGCAGCAACTTCACTGATGCGTCCTTGGAGCTAGTGCACACATAGCAATTGACCGTGTTATTCATAGCAAGACCTGTGTTCCCACTGGATTCCTTCATGATGGCGACGCTGGTCACAGAAGATTTGTGGCAAGCAAATAAATCGGATGGCATGAGCACCATTCGGTTGATCTCGCCCTTCAAAGACGGCGACAATGTTTGAATCAGTGTGCTATCAAGTAACGTAGCCGGTGAGAGACGATGCTTTGCAGAGTCACTTGACTCACTCCTTGATTTCTCTTTCTCATAGGTCACACTTAGATTTTCTAGTACACTACTCATGTCAGCTGCACTGTCTAGTAGCTGCATGCTGGCTAAAACCGCCTTGTCTGTTGAGACAGTTCGTTTCGGCGTTGCTATTGGGGATTGCTTCTGGTGATCAGCAATGGACTTCGTAGGAGTTGTGCTTGCGGATACAATTGGAGCTTTGGTTACCGCCGATGACATAGTGCCAGTTGACTGCCGACGCTCCACCTGCGAGGTACTTCTCTCTGCTTCTGTTGCACTCTTGCCTGAAGCGTTAGAGCCGAACGTCATATCCCAGAATGAAACAGTTTTGTCCTTGATCTTGTCGAAGATGGATTGCACACCAGGTGTGCTCTTCTCGCCGTTACTGGTGTTATTACTAACTCTATTACTACTACTACTACTGCCGCTGCTAGCCACACTACCGCCTTGCGCCAGCTCTCTCGCTACCTCATTTCTAAAGTCGTCACC
>JACCDO012234526.1_pt1 | contig 23606 bp, 22 predicted proteins | sample 7446101 | NCBI WGS metagenome assembly JACCDO01 (sample SAMN15323440, study PRJNA562643) | freshwater metagenome | isolation source: river surface water | place: USA:Blue River Watershed | collected 2017-08-16
CACTGATTACGGCGCATTCGTTGACCTCGGTGGTATCGATGGCCTCTTGCACATTACCGATTTGGCATGGCGTCGCGTACGTCACCCAAGCGAAATGTTGACTGTTGGTCAAGAAGTTACCGCAAAGATTTTGAAGTTTGATCAAGAGAAAAACCGTGTTTCACTCGGCGTGAAGCAACTTGGTGATGATCCATGGGTTGGTATCGCTCGTCGCTATCCACCGAACACCCGTTTATTCGGCAAAGTAACTAACTTGACTGATTACGGTGCATTCGTAGAAATCGAATCTGGTATCGAAGGTTTGGTACACGTTTCTGAAATGGACTGGACTAACAAGAACGTTGCTCCAAGCAAAGCCACTGCATTAGGAACCGAAGTTGAAGTAATGGTTCTGGATATTGATGAAGACAAGCGTCGTATCAGCTTGGGCATCAAGCAGTGCAAAGCAAATCCATGGGAAGAGTTTTCACGTGCTCAGCAAAAGGGCGACAAGCTTACTGGCGCAATCAAGTCAATTACCGACTTTGGTGTGTTTATCGGCTTGCCTGGCGGCATCGACGGTTTAGTTCATCTTTCTGATATCTCCTGGAATGAACCAGGCGAAGAAGCTGTTAAGAAATACAAAAAAGGTGACGAAGTTGAAGCCACTGTATTGGCAATTGATGTTGAGAAAGAGCGTATCTCTCTGGGTATCAAACAATTGTCTGGTGACCCATTCAACAACTACACATCCGTAAGCGACAAGGGTAGCCTTGTTACTGGTACTGTGAAGGCTGTTGATGCTAAGGGTGCAACTATTCACTTGGCTGATGAAGTTGAAGCTTATTTGCGCGCTTCTGAGATCTCAACCGATCGCGTTGAAGATGCACGCAATGTATTGAAAGAAGGCGATAGCGTTACTGCAATGATCATTAATATTGATCGTAAGTCACGCGTAATCAATCTTTCAATCAAAGCAAAAGACAGTTCTGATCAACAAGATGCAATGAGCAAGCTCCAAGGTGATGCGCAGTCTGGCACAACCAATTTGGGTGCTTTGTTAAAAGCAAAAATGGACAATCAGGGTTAAAGCAATATCGCCGCTTTCCATTAGGAGAGCGGCGATCTTTTTTGATAGATCATGACAGATCAAGAGCAACAAGCCATTACTCGCTCCGAACTAGTGGAGAGCCTCGCGGAACAATTTCCGCAGCTTTTACCTAGGGATGTGGAGCTAGCAGTAAAAACTTTGCTGGACACCATGACTCATGCTTTGGCTGAGGGTAAGCGTATTGAGTTGCGCGGCGTTGGAAGTTTTGTACTTCACCATCGTCCTGCGCGCACTGGTCGTAATCCCAAGTCTGGAGATAAGGTCTTGATTCCAGAAAAACGCGTTCCGCATTTCAAGCCTGGCAAAGAGTTGCGCGAGCGAGTGGACTATAAGCCACTGAAACAGGCGGGCCCCAAAGAGGGTTCCGGTGCCTAACATTCAGGCTCATCCTCAGTGGTCCATACGGGCCATTTTTTTATTTAATTTCTGTACGCCATGATTCAGATAGCGACATCTTGGCTATTGCTACTACCGGTTATGTTCGGTATTGGGTGGTTAGCATCGCGCTGGGATTTGCGTCTTGAGAACCGTATGGATGAGCGCGAGCGCATGCGTCAGCAGCGCTCAACCTTTAAAGGTTTAAGTCTTTTATTAAATGAGCAGCCAGATCAAGCGATTGAAACCTTAGTCAAAATTGCGCAATTAGATCCTGAAACGGTTGAGCTACATTTTTCATTGGGTAATTTATTCCGTCGCCGCGGTGAAACTGAACGAGCCATTAAGGTGCATCAGCATCTAGCTAATCGCGATGACTTAAAGCCGCGCGATCGTGATCATGCTGCCTACGAATTAGGCCGTGATTTTTTACGTGCTGGTCTGCTAGATCGTGCTGAAGCTTCGTTAAATCGTGTGGGTGAAGGTAAGTTTGCAGTTCCGGCAAAAGAAAGTTTGCTTGAAATGTATCAAGTTGAGCGTGATTGGAAAAAAGCCATCATTGCTGCCCATGAATTAGAGACGCTGCAAGGCAAATCTCATCAAACTGAGATTGCCCAGTTTCATTGTGAATTAGGTCAAGAGGCCTTACGTCGCAAAGATCTGCAGGAAGCAGAGCAGTCAATACAAAGAGCTTTGCAAGCAGTGCCGAATCATGCTCGTGCATTGATTTTGCAGGGTGATTACTTAATGGCCATGGAACGTCCAGCACAAGCAATTGATGCTTGGGGCTTAGTGGCCGCATCTCATCCGGCTTATATGCATTTATTGGCAGATCGCTGGATGATTGCTCATACTGCAATTCATCAGGTTGATGCAGGTTTGGATCTTCTGTGTAATTTGCTAAAGACTCAGGCTTCTGGTGAGTTGTTAGATCTAGTGCATAAGCAGCTGATGCACATTCGGGGGCCTCAAGCAGCCAACATCATGCTTGCTGATGTCATGCAGCATTCACCTAGTTTAAGTGCGCTATCGAAGTTGGCTGAAACTCGCCTGGCTTTAGAAGAGGGTAGCGCCAATCCAGAGAGAGTCCTGGAGTTGCAATCGATTCTGAATCTATTACGTCAGCGCACTACCAGTCTAGCTAGATATACTTGTGGTAATTGCGGCTTTAGGGCGCGGAGATTTTATTGGCAGTGTCCTGGTTGTAATCATTGGGAGGCATACTCTCCAAGACGTACTGAAGGAGCTGCACCAAGCGGCCCTTCAATGTAATTGTCTTCAATACATTAGAGATTAATTAGGAGTTCATTTGAAAGTCACTATCATCGGCAGCGGTTACGTAGGTTTAGTTACCGGCGCTTGCTTAGCAGAGCAGGGTAATAATGTTTTCTGCTTAGATCTAGATCCTAAAAAAATTGATATTTTGAATTCTGGTGGCGTTCCTATTTATGAGCCGGGATTGAAAGAGATGATTGAACGCAATCGTGCCGCAGGTAGATTGCAGTTCTCTACCGATATTGCCGAATCTGTTGCCCATGGAGATATTCAATTTATTGCAGTGGGTACACCTCCCGATGAGGATGGCTCTGCTGATCTCCAATATGTTGTTGCCGCCGCTCGTAATATTGGACGTCATGCGACCAGCCCTAAGGTCATTGTCGATAAATCTACTGTGCCAGTCGGTACTGCAGATAAGGTATCCGCCGCCATCAAAGAGGAGTTAGAAAAAAGAGGGCAGCCAGCTGACTTGTGTTCGGTAGTCTCTAATCCAGAGTTTTTAAAAGAAGGCGCAGCAGTAGAAGACTTTATGCGCCCTGACCGGATCGTCATTGGCACAGAAAATACGCCAGCAGGCTTGCGTGCTAAAGACCAGATGCGCAAGCTCTATGCACCATTTAATCGTCACCATGAACGTACTTATTACATGGATGTGAAGAGTGCAGAGTTAACCAAATATGCGGCAAATGCCATGTTAGCTACTCGCATCTCTTTTATGAATGAGTTGGCAAACTTGGCAGATTTAGTTGGCGCGGATATTGAAGCTGTGCGTCAAGGTATTGGCTCTGACTCCCGTATTGGTTATGGATTTTTATATTCAGGAACTGGTTACGGTGGCTCTTGTTTTCCAAAGGACGTCTCGGCTCTATCTAAAACGGCTAGGGAGTATGGCAGAGATCTCAAGATTCTGGATGCTGTAGAAGCGGTGAATGAACTCCAGAAATACATCTTGGTTGAAAAGATCGAAAAACGCTTCGGTAAAGATCTTAAGGGCATGAAATTTGCGCTTTGGGGCTTGGCATTTAAGCCTAACACCGACGATATGCGTGAGGCTCCAAGCCGCGTGATCATTCAAGAGTTGGTAAAGCGCGGCGCCTCAGTGGTTGCTCATGATCCAGTGGCGATGCCAGAAGCTCAGCATTGTTTGGATTTGGATTTCAAGGGCAATGCAGAGTGTCTCAAGAAAGTCTCCATGGTGGATAGCCCAATGGCAGCCTTAGAGGGTTGCGATGCACTGGTGATTGTGACTGAGTGGAAGGCTTTCCGTAGTCCAGATTTTGACCAAGTGATGCAAAAACTCACGCGCCCAATCATTTTTGACGGCCGTAATCTCTATGAACCAGGTGCTATGCAGGAACTGGGTATTGAGTACTACGGTATTGGGCGACATAATTAAGAAAATACAAAATAGTCCTATGGAAAAAGCGAACCGAGACCAGTTTTCTAAAACCCGTTTATTAGTGGTTGGCGATGTCATGCTTGATCGCTACTGGTTTGGCGATACCAATCGGATTTCTCCTGAGGCTCCAGTTCCGGTTGTACAGGTTGGCAAGATCGATGAGCGTTTAGGTGGAGCGGCGAACGTTGCTCGTAACGTTGCGGCATTAGGTGCTAATACAACCATTCTCGGTATTGTTGGTAATGATGAGCCTGGGAAGCGGGTTGTTGATTTGCTGAAGTCAGGCGGTGTCGATAGTCAGCTAGAAATTGATGCAAATGTGCCAACAATCGTGAAGTTGCGTGTGATTGCACGTCAGCAGCAATTAATTCGACTTGACTTTGAAGAGACCCCAAGCGAAAAAGCCTTAGCTCATAAGTTAGAGCGTTTTGAAAAATTGGTTGGTAATGCTGATGTTGTGATTTTGTCTGATTACGGCAAGGGCGCTTTAGGTCAAGTTGCTCATATGATTGTGCAAGCAAGAGCGCAGAACAAAGTTATCTTGGTTGATCCTAAGGGCGAGGACTACGAAAAGTATCGTGGCGCTACTGTCTTAACTCCAAACCGCAGTGAGTTGCGTCAGGTAGTTGGCAAGTGGACTAGCGAAGAGGATCTCGCCAATAAGGCTCAAGCACTCAGAAAGTCATTAGATCTTCAGGCATTGCTGCTGACTCGCTCAGAAGAGGGTATGAGTTTATATACCGAAGCTGGTGTTAGCCACGTCAATGCGCAGGCACGCGAGGTGTTTGATGTGTCTGGTGCTGGTGATACCGTCATCGCAACCTTAGCTGTTGCTTTAGCTGCGAAGTGGCCTATAGAGAAAGCAATGGCTTTGGCAAATCGGGCTGGCGGTATTGTTGTTGGCAAACTTGGAACTGCAACCGTTACTTCAGAGGAACTACAGTGACTATTATCGTAACTGGCGCTGCTGGTTTTATCGGTGCAAATATTGTTCAAGCGCTTAATGCGCGTGGTGAAAAAAATATTATTGCGGTTGATGATCTTCGTCCCGCCGATAAGTATCGTAACCTTGCTGACCTAGACATCATTGATTATCTTGATAAAGATGAGTTCCTAGAGGCGTTTAGAAGTGGCAAGTTTGGTAAGGTCAAAGCAGTTTTTCATGAGGGCGCTTGCTCTGACACCATGGAGACTGATGGCATTTTCATGATGGCGAACAACTATCGCTACACCATGGACTTGCTAGATATTTGCACTGCTCAAAAAGTACAACTTCTGTATGCTTCATCAGCAGCCACCTACGGCGGCTCCGATGTTTTTGTAGAGAGTCGTGAGCATGAGAAACCGCTCAATATCTATGGCTACTCTAAGTTCTTATTTGATCAAGTTATGCGTCAGCGTTTTGCAGAAAAGGCAAATGCTACTCAGGTAGTTGGTTTCCGTTATTTCAATGTATACGGTCCACGCGAGTCCCACAAAGGTCGCATGGCATCTGTGGCTTTTCATCAATATCACCAGTACAAGGCCAATGGCCATGTAAAGCTTTTTGGTGAATATGGTGGTTATGGTCCGGGCGAACAAAGTCGTGACTTTGTTTCAGTTGAGGACGTTGTAAAAGTAAATCTCTACTTCTTAGATCACCCGGAAATCAGCGGCATCTTCAATTTAGGTAGTGGTCGTGCACAACCCTTTAATGATGTTGCTCACGCCGTAGCTAATGCAATGCGTAAGCTTGATAAAGCCAAGCCAGCAACATTGCAGGAATTAGTAAAAGAAAAAGCCATTGAGTACATTCCATTCCCAGATGCACTTAGAGGTAAGTACCAGTGCTTTACTCAAGCTGATCTCACCAAGCTCAGAGCTGCTGGCTACACAGAGTCCTTCCTAGATGTTGAGCAGGGTGTAGGTCGCTATATTGAATGGTTAGAGGCGAACTCTGGTTTCTTAGCTAATCCCCTTTAGGCTATAAAAAGCATCTTTTATAGATGCTAATCTTGAAGGATAGCTAGAAGACAGCGCTAAGCGCTCCCATACTAGTTTTGAGCTAATATACCCCTTATAAAAACTAGGGGAATCCTATGCGTAAGCACACTTTAATCCCTTCATTCTTGATTGGCTGCGGAATTTTGTTGTTCTCAGTCACCGCCTTGGCCACAACTATCAAGGAAGAAGTGGATATTGAGAGTATTAAAGCTCCACCTAGAGATATTAAAGACATCCTCAAACTGGTGGAGCAAACCAAACCAGATCTAGCTATTGTCGAGCGTGCACAAAAAATAGTCGCATCACCATTGCCAGCATCACAAGATAACGAAGTCCTGAATCATTTTTATACTAGACGATCAGCGGCCTTTGAAGATCTAGGAAATACTGGCGAGGCTCTGAAAAGCTTAGAGATAGCAGTAAACAAGTATCCATCCACTAATCCTCGCTTGCACTTAAATGATCTGATTAATTTAAGTGTGCTGGAAAATTCTGTTGGCAAGCAGTCTGTCGCTATATCTCTTATTCGAAAAGCTCAGGCATATCAATTATCAGCCTTACCCAATCTGAGTGGTCTTCAAATGGCCATGAGTAGATTGCTGATTACATATTATGTAAATTCAGGAAACTTTGAGGCAGCAAAAAAAGAGCTAGAGATCATGGACGCCACTCTCAGCAGCCTGAAAAGGTCTCGAGGCTATATGGAGTTTGGTTCGAACTGGGAGGCGGCCTATGAGAGTGCTCGCGGAATTTATTTTTCGGGACAGGGGCAATGGTTAGAGAGTGAGCGATCCCTTAGAAAGACTCTGCATTTACTAGAGGCGCAGTATCAAAAAGTTAAAAATAGTTCATCAAAAATTGATGTGGTTGGAGATGAGGTAAGGTCTGGTGCTGATGCCTCCAATAATCCACGGATTTATGTCACGCAGATTTCTAACCGTGAATTGAACTTAGCCAACGTCTTACTACGACAACGAAAATTAATTGATGCTGAGTACTATGCTCGAAAATCTATCACCCTTTCTTTATCCAGCTTTGGTTCAAATTCAATTGAGGTTGCTCGTGGTCTAAGAGGTCTGGCTAGCATTGTCAATGAGCAGGGAAGATATGCTGAGGCCGTTCTTCTATCTAAGTTAGCTGTGAGCACCGTTAAATCTGCTGGTGCAACAGGTGCTAATGGCACATTGGCCCTAGTCCAGCGATCGCTAGGTTCTGCGCTGGTGGCGGATGGAAAATATACGGAGGCTAGTCAGGCTTTTGAGGAGATGGCTGCTGGTATTAAAACAGACCCAGAGATTGCAAAAAGCTATCAATTTGGGGATCTAGATTGGGTACTGGCAATGCTCAAGACTGGCAAATCTAATCAAGCTAATGAGATGGTAGCTGGCATGCTTCAGAGGCAGGAGCTTAGCGCAGATAAAAATTCTCCTCGATTGGCTATGATTCGGGCATTTGATGCTGCAAGTTTGCAAGCTGAAAATAAATGGGCTGAGGCAGATGCTGCATTTAAGTTATCCATGCCCATCTTGATCGATCAAGCTCGCAACGATGCAGAGAATGACACCACAAGTATTAAGCAACAACAACGTATGACCTTTCTATTGGAGAGTTATTTAGCCTCATTAGCAAATACGGCAAAAACCGATCCAAATCAAGCGGCAATTGCTGCAGCACAGGCTTTTCAGATTGCTGATATTGCTAGGGGGAGCGGTGTTCAGAGAGCTCTTACTGCTAGTGCTGCTCGTGCAAGTATTAAAGATCCTCAATTGGCGGGTCTTGCAAGGCAGGAGCAGGACTTACAAAGGCGAATTAATACACTCTCAGAATTATTAACGGGCTTACGTTCAGCATCTCCCGATCAGCAATTGCCTGCAGTTCAAGGCAAGATTCGGTCAGACATAGAGGCATTTAAATCACAGCGTGAAGCGCTTAAAAAAGAGATTGAGAAAAAGTTTCCTGACTATGCGGAGCTGGTTGAGCCTAAGCCCGCTTCAATTGAGCGAACCCAGCGGCTATTGAAGGCTGATGAGGTGCTTGTATCGTGGTATTTTTCTGAAAATACTGGCTATGTTTGGGCTATCAGCAAGCAGGGAGCCCAGTTTTCACAATTATCAATTGGTCGGAAGCAAATGGCTAAGGAAGTGGCGCAATTGCGAAAAGCGCTCGATCCTGGTGTATCAACAATTGATGAAATCCCCCCTTTTGATGTTGCATTGGCGTTTAAGCTTTATCAGGAAATTTTGGCACCAGTAGAAGCAGGCTTTAAAGGCAAAAAAGTTATGTTAGTTGTACCTCATGCAGAGCTGGGTCAGTTGCCAATATCGTTGTTAGTTACTCGTGCAACAAATCAGCCGGCAAAAGGTGGTGCAATTGCTTTCGCTGGCTATAAGTCAGTTCCATGGCTTACGAGAGATATCGCAGTTGCTCAGGTACCTTCTGTAACTGCTCTCACGGCTTTAAGAAGTCTTCCTGAGGGCAATCCTAATCGAAAGAATTTCGTTGGTTTTGGTGACCCCTACTTCAGTAGTGCTCAGGAAAAAAGTGCTCAAAAAAGTTCTTTAACACAGTTTGCTACAAGAGGTATGCCTTTGAAATTAAGAAGTGCACCTAAGACTTCTGGAGTAAGTTCAGCAGAGTTAGCCCTGCTCCCGCGTTTACCTGACACTAGTTTAGAAATCGAAGAAATTGCTAAGGTAGTTGGCGCTCAGCCTGGTGATATCTTTTTGCATAAACAAGCTAGCGTGAAGCAGGTAACTTCAATGGATTTATCAGATCGCAAAGTCGTCATGTTTTCTACGCATGGCTTAGTGCCTGGAGAGCTTAATGGCTTAACTCAACCTGCGCTAGCACTATCGTCTCCTGATGTAACGGGTGACAAAGATGACGGCCTTCTGACTATGGATAAGGTAATTGCGTTAAAGTTAGATGCTGACTGGGTAGTACTCTCTGCTTGTAATACCGCTGCCGGTGAGGGTGCTGGTTCTGAGGCAGTCTCAGGTCTTGGGAGAGCCTTCTTCTTTGCGGGTGCTAAAGCACTGTTAGTCTCTAACTGGCCAGTAGATTCAGTCGCTTCTCGAGCTTTAATGACAGACCTCTTTAAAAGTCAGCAAAAAGCCCAGGGAACTAGCAAGGCTGAGCTCTTAAGGCAGGCAATGCTCAACCAAATTGACCAGGGCGGCATGAATGAAGGCGGTAACATGAAGTACGCTTATGCTCACCCCTTGTTCTGGGCCCCATTCGTAGTGGTTGGAGATTGATTTAAGATTTATCCATTGAGTAACTCTAATTATTGAAAGTTTTTTATGAAATTGACTCAACTATTACTCACCTCTCTCTTATTCGTTTTTTCTCAGTTGGCGATCGCTGCGCCATTGATTAGCGCAAAAGAGGCAGCCCTTCCACCAGCTGCTGGCACTTTAGCTACGCGTGGAATCTCTCGTGGCCCTGCGATTAAGTTGACATCACCAGAAGCTGATACGCCGGTAGCTACTCCATTTGATTTCAAAGTGAACTTTGAGCCACGCGGTGACGCAAAGATTGACCCCAGCTCAGTGAAGGTGGTTTATATGAAGTCACCATTTGTGGATCTCACCCCGCGCCTTAAAAATGCAATCTCAGCCAATGGTATTGATTTTGCTAAAGCAGAAGTTCCTCCAGGAACGCACACAATACGGGTCACTGTTAAAGACTCTGAAGGTCGTGAGACTAATTCAGTATTAAATTTAGTAGTCAATAAATGATGAATTGCCCTTATTGCCTTTCAGAAGTTTCTGATGAGGCTTACGTCTGCAAAACCTGTAGTCGCGACCTCTATTTATTTAAGCCAATGATGGCGAAGGTTGCAGATCTAGAGGGTCAATTAGCAGCAGCACCAAGCCCAGCGCTTTATGAGCTCAGAATAGCTGAGCTAGAACAGTTATTGGATGAGCAAAATCATAAGCTGGAAAAAAGGTCTTCATTGCAGTGGATATCAGATATTGCTTTATATCTCATCATCCCATTACTGCTATTACTCTCAGCACATTGGTTGATTGTGGTGGTGTACGACACCAAGATGCTCTATCTGCGCATTATTTCAATGGTCCTGCCCCTGCCATTTGCTTATGCATTATTTAATAAGAGCGCATATAAATTATTTCCTTGGTTTATTGGGGTAATTTTTTTGGCGATCTCCTCAGTCATTGGCATGAGTTGGATTACGAGCCTGGTGGATAAAACTCCTGTATTACCCCAGAATCTATTTGAATGGAAAGAGGTATTGGAGTATTCCGCCAGCATTGCGTTTAGTTTCTTAACGGGCATGCTGCTGGGGAGAGTTTCATACTTGGCCAAGCAAAGAGCCAGAAGGGCTGGTCTTGTAAATTCGATGATGAAAGTTGCATCGTTAAACCTAAAGGATGGCGGAGCATCTATAAAAAATGTACATGGCTTAATGAAAAAATTGCAAGAGTATGGTGGAACGGTTGTTGCATTAGGCACTACTGCTGTATCGATTTATACCGGTCTTAAGGGAATCATTGGTAACTAGATTTTTATTGGCATGGTGTCTATGTCAAATTAGTATTGCCGCTCATGGGCAGGTATTTGATGTTCCGCATCAACAGGATGTCCCTACACGTACACTTTTGGTTGATGCTAAAAATCCAAAAGCCCTAGTTCTGTTATTTCCAGGTGGCGGAGGCATGCTACGTCTGAAAGATGACGGCACGACTAGAAATCGCCATACCTTTGTCCGTTCAATTGACCTCTGGGCACAATATCAGATTGATGCCGTGCTAGTCGACACTCCATATGACTTAGGCGATCTAAAAAGGGGTGATCGTAGAGATCAAGAAGATCATCTCAAAAGAGTGGGTGAAGTGCTTAGTTTTTATAAAAGTAAAACTGGCTTACCGATTTGGATTTTTGGTCATAGCATGGGGACATCTACCGCTACATATTATGCAAATCAAGTAAAAACAAACTCACTAGCCGGAATTATTATTGCGGGGACGGTACGAACCGCCAGATTGAGTGGCGACCCTCAGTTTCCCGTTTTGGCAATTCATCATATCAATGATCAGTGCACTGGTACACCTCTTTCCGCCTCTGAATACATTATTTCATCAAGACCTAAAAGCTATATTTCTCAACTAGAGATTATTGAAGGTGGCATCAGTGAAGGTAATGTTTGCGATTCATTTGGATATCATGGCTTTAATCAAACTGAGCCAGAGCTAGTCAAGCGTGCTGCCAAATTTATTCTGGGCCAATAAATAGTCCCCTATCAGACTTTACTGATTACTGCGTCTACTCAAGTTTTAAGTCAACCATACTCATAGCCATTCGTTGTAAACGATCCATGCGCACTTTGTGTTCGTGGATTTTTTATTTACTACTGGAGAACGTATGAGTCGATATTTGAATATTAGTGTTGTAACTAGTTTAGTGAGATCTGCTGCACTTGCTGCAGTGTTGACTGTTTCTGCCCTTGGTGTTGCTAATGCATCCCCAATTAATGTTAATACTGCTACTCAATCAGAGTTAGAGAGCATTAAGGGGATTGGACCCTCTAAGGCAAAAACCATTATTTCTGAGCGTTTGGATGGCGGTCACTTTCAAGATGCCAATGACTTACAGAAACGAGTCCGCGGCATTGGGATGAGATCCGTTGAAAAGATGGTGGATAACGGTTTAACGATTGAGGCTCCTGGCTCTTTTCGGGAGCCCAATGGCAGAGCTCAGAAGGAAGGTAGCGCCTCTGGCAGACGCCATTCTCGTAATCAAAATAGTCATCGCCATCAGCCGGAGCGTGCGGGAGCAGGTCGCAGAAATTAAACCCTTCCGCGTGTAGGTGGGCTTATGGCTAAAATGGCCTTATGAGCAAACCTTCGTACCTCACTATTTCACAGACTGTAGGCAATACGCCTTTAGTTCAGTTGCAACGTATTCCCGGGCTCGAGAACTCGACTCGCAATAATGTGATTTTGGGTAAGTTAGAAGGAAATAATCCAGCCGGGTCGGTGAAGGACCGACCTGCGCTGTCGATGATCATGCGTGCGCAAGAGCGTGGCGAAATTAAACCCGGTGATACCTTGATTGAAGCAACTAGTGGCAACACCGGCATTGCTTTGGCTATGACAGCCGCGATGTTAGGTTACAAGATGGTATTAGTCATGCCAGAGAATCAAAGCATTGAACGCCGTCAAAGTATGGCTGCTTATGGAGCTGAGTTGATCCTGACAGCCGCCTCTGGTGGTATGGAGTTTGCGCGCGATTATGCTCTCCAACTGCAACGAGAGGGGCGCGGTAGATTATTGGATCAGTTTGCCAATTCAGATAATCCTCGGGCCCATATTGAAACTACCGGACCAGAGATTTGGCGCGATACTGATGGTCAAGTCACCCATTTTATTTCTGCAATGGGAACTACTGGAACGATTACTGGTGTGTCGACTTATCTCAAATCAATGAATCCTGCCATTCAGATTATTGGTGCGCAGCCTGAAGAGGGCTCGCAAATTCCGGGAATTCGTAAATGGGCTCCAGAGTATTTGCCGAAGATTTATCAGGGCGATAAAGTCGATCGCATTGAATATGTCACACAAGCCGATGCGGAAGAGATGGCTCGCCGTCTAGCTGCCGAAGAGGGTATCTTCTGCGGTATCTCAGCTGGCGGTGCTTTGGTAGTGGCCCTACGCATTGCTCGTCAGGTTGAGAATGCTACGATTGTCTTTATTGTTTGCGATCGTGGCGATCGCTACCTATCTACCGGTGTGTTCCCAGCTTAATTTACTTTAGGTTTTTTCTTTGCGCTAGATTTTTTTGACTTCGATTTTTCACTAGTACTTTTGGCGTCTTTTGCTTTACCAGTATTTTCGACTGGCACTACGCTTTGATTCTTGTATCCCAAGGCTTCTGCAAACTCAGCAACACTTTGTGCATAGAAATAACTGCGGTTGTATTGAACAATTGTCAGAAAGTTATTTAAGCCTACAAAATACTGGACTTGGTCTGAACCATCTTTATCTGGGTAGGGTAGATCCACAATAAATGCTTTGCTGCTGGGTTCAACACCACCGCTTTGCAAATCACCTTGTTGCTTGGTCAAAATACCTTTTTCAATCAGCTCTTGAACCGTATATTTTAGTTCTGGTTGTCCATCAGCGAGCTCTTTGGCGGCCGCTATGCCTTTAGATTGCACGGAAAAAGAGATTGGCATGCCGCTTTGCCAGCCATGCATTTTCATGAAGTTACCAACACTGGCAATTGCATCTTTGGGGCTCTGCTTTAAATCAATTTTTCCATCGCCATCACCATCGACTGCAAAACTGCGAATACTGCTGGGCATGAATTGCGGTAAACCAATGGCGCCAGCATAGGAGCTATTTTGATTGAGGCAAGCGCTAAAGCGAGCGCTGTTGACGCCCTGGATGCTGTTCTTTGCTGGCAACTTTCCACCGGCTTCAGTCCAGCATAGAAGAATGAGTTCTTTCAGTTGATCCTTAAAAAGCTGTTCACGGGCTGGCTTATTGACCGTCTCAGGGTGGCTAAACGCTAGGGTTGATAAGACATCCTTAACTCGAAAATTACCGGTCTGGCGCCCATAAATGGTCTCAATGCCAATAATGGCAACAATGATCTCGACGGGGACTCCGGAATCCTGCTCCACTTGACTTAAAAATGCCTGGTTTTCATCCCAAAAGGCCTTTCCAGCCTTCAGGCGAACTGGTTCGATGAAGCGCTTGCGGTATGCCAGCCAATTTTTCTTAAAAGTCCCCGATGGGGGTAATACCAATTTGCGTATTGAAGGAATCGTTTTAGCATCAAGAAAGCCTGATTCTAGGCTTTGTAGAGGGATTTCTTGGGTTTGGGAAACCTGGTTTAGGAGTTCATTGATGTTTTGACTAAACCGCACTTCAGAGGCTGCATCATCAGCTTGGTTTACGATGGATTGCTCTGGCTTAGTTGGTTGTGTTGGCGCGCTAGAGCAGCCAGCAAGAGCGAGAGCTAGTAGTAAGCAGGAGGCGCGAAGATTCATGTGCGCTTTAGTCGATTTTTGAGAAATAAACACATTTTATTAGATTATAAAAATAAGAGTTTTGCTATTAAGGATTAAGAGCAATGACAACAGGATACATAACTCATCCAGATTTTCTAAAACATGAGATGGGAAGTCACCACCCAGAGTGCCCCGAGCGTATTCAGGCGATCAATGATCAATTGATTCGTAGCGGTTTAGATCGCTTTCTTCATCATTTGGATGCTCCCCTAGCAACTGAAGACCAACTGGAATTAGTGCATAGCCCAGACCATGTGGCATTTGTGAGAGATCGCGCGCCAGAAAGTGGCTATTTCATGCTGGATGGTGACACCATCATGAATCCTCATACCTATAGAGCATCCTTACGTGCAGCAGGCGCTGCAATCGCAGGGGTTGATGCCGTGATGAAGGGTGAAGTTGAAAATGTTTTCTGTGCTGTAAGGCCGCCTGGACACCATGCCGAGCCAACCCGTTCGATGGGCTTTTGTTTATTTGATAACGTTGCCATTGCAGCTCGTTATGCGCAAGAAGCCTACGGTATAGAACGTGTCGCCATCATTGATTTTGATGTACATCACGGCAATGGTACTGAAGCGGCATTTATCAACGACCCTCATGTGATGATGTGCAGTTTTTTCCAGCACCCTTTTTACCCATACAGTGGTCTAGATCCCTCAGACAATATGGTGAATGTGCCATTGCCTGCAACTACTCGCGGCGACGTAGTGCGCTCCATTGTGGAGGAGCGCTGGTTGCCTGCCCTGCGTAATTTTGAGCCCGAGCTCATCATTATTTCCGCTGGGTTTGATGCACATCGCGAAGATGACTTGGGTCAAATGGGCTTAGTTGAGGATGATTATGTTTGGATTACAAAACGCCTCAAAGAAATTGCAAAAGACTATGCACAAAATCGCATCGTGAGTTGCCTAGAGGGAGGGTATAACCTCTCTGCTTTGGGTCGAAGTGTGGTGGCTCATGTCAAGGCGTTAGCTGATCTTTAAGCGATACCAACCGAATTAAAAAAACTGTTATTGAAAGTGTGTGATGGCAAATATTTATGAACAGGGGTTAGATCGCAATTCAGCGAACTTTACTCCTATTACTCCGCTACTTTTTTTGGAACGTTCTGCCCAGATTTATCCAAATAAGACAGCCATCATTCATGGGAAATTGCGTCAAACTTGGCGGCAAACCAATGAACGTTGCCATCGACTTGCGAGCGCTTTGCAAAAGCATGGCATTGGCCTGGGAGATACGGTTGCGGTGATGCTACCCAATACACCGCCTATGGTGGAGGCTCACTTTGGTATTCCGATGGCTGGTGCTGTATTAAATGCCTTGAATACTCGCTTAGATGCAGAATCGATTGCCTTTATGTTGAACCATGGTGAAGCTAAAGTAGTCATCGTTGATCCGGAATTCTCAGCGGTGATGAAAAAGGCACTCGAAATTGCCAAGAAAGAAAGTGGCCGCGATATTTTGGTGATAGATGTTGAGGAAAAAGAATTTGATGTAGCAGGTGAGAAATTAGGAAAACTGACCTACGAGCAATTGCTAGCCGAAGGAGACCCCCAATTTGCTTGGCAGCTACCTGCAGATGAATGGCAGGCGATTTGCCTTAACTACACTTCTGGTACTACAGGTAATCCCAAGGGCGTGGTCTATCACCATCGTGGCGCTGCAATCAATGCTATTTCTAATGTACTTGATTGGGATATGAATAAGCATCCGGTGTATTTATGGACTTTGCCTATGTTCCATTGCAACGGTTGGTGCTTCCCATGGACTGTTGCTGCCCGTGCTGGCATTAATGTTTGTTTGCGCCGTGTGGATGCCCAACATATTTTTGCAGCCATTAAAGAGCATGGTGTTACTCATTACTGTGCTGCGCCGATTGTGCACAACCTTTTGGTAAATGCCCCAGATGAAATGAAGATAGGCGTACCTGCTGGCGTGAAGGGGCTCATCGCAGGCGCTGCACCGCCAGCCTCCATTATCGAAGGTATGGAAAAGCTCGGTTTTGATTTAACCCATGTATATGGCTTGACTGAGACTTATGGTCCCGCCGCAATTTGTGTGAAGCAAGATGAATGGGACAATTTAGATATTGGTGAGCGTGCTCGTTTGAATGCGCGTCAAGGTGTTCGTTATCACTTGCAACAAGCGATTAATGTGCTTGATCCAGAAACAATGAAGCCCGTTCCTGCCGATGGTGAAACCATGGGCGAGATTATGTTCAAAGGCAATATTGCAATGAAGGGTTATCTCAAGAATGAGAAGGCCACCAAAGAAGCTTTTGAAGGAGGCTGGTTTCATTCGGGTGACTTGGCGGTAATGAACCCCGATGGTTACGTCAAGATTAAAGATCGCAGTAAAGACATCATCATCTCTGGCGGAGAAAATATTTCTTCTATTGAAGTTGAGGATGTTTTATATCGTCATCCTGCGGTGATGGCTGCAGCGGTAGTTGCTAAGCCTGATCCAAAGTGGGGCGAAACTCCCTGCGCCTTCTTAGAAATCAAGCCAGGAGTTGAGGTGACCCCTGCGGACATCATTGCCCATTGTAAACAGCATTTGGCGGGATTTAAGGTGCCTAAGGCGATTGTGTTTGGTGAGTTGCCGAAGACCTCAACTGGAAAAATCCAGAAGTTTGAACTGCGCAAGCAAGCTGGCTCTGCCACCGCTATTGATGTTTAGCCTCCTGGAGGCTAGGGCGGATAAAATAAGAGGCTAAACCAATGTTTGCAAATTTTTATCAATATTGAGAATTCCAAATGAAGATCTTAGTTGCAGTAAAGCGAGTCGTTGATTACAACGTCAAAATTCGAGTGAAGTCAGATGGTTCAGGCGTCGATCTTGCAAACGTCAAAATGAGCATGAATCCTTTTGATGAAATTGCAGTTGAAGAGGCGATGCGCCTCAAAGAAGCTGGTGTTGCTAAAGAAATAGTGGTAGTGAGTGCAGGTGTGACTCAGTGCCAGGAAACGCTCCGCACTGCTTTGGCCATCGGCGCTGATCGTGCGATCTTGGTTGAGTCTGATGCTGATCTGCAACCACTAGCAGTAGCGAAACTTCTTAAAGCCCTTTCTGAAAAAGAGCAGGCCCAAATCATTATTCTCGGTAAGCAAGCAATTGATGATGACAGCAATCAAACCGGTCAAATGTTGGCCAGTCTTTTAGATATTCCACAAGCCACTTTTGCTTCTAAGGTAGTAATAGCAGATGGTAAGGCTACTGTGACTCGTGAAGTAGATGGTGGTTTGGAAACAATTGCGCTGACTTTGCCAGCGGTCATCACGACTGACTTGCGTCTGAATGAGCCGCGCTATGTGACTCTGCCAAATATCATGAAGGCTAAGAAGAAGGTAATTGATATCGTGAAGCCTGAGGATTTGGGTGTAGATATCACGCCGCATCTTAAAACGCTCAAGGTTGAAGAACCCCCTAAGCGCAGTGCTGGCGTGATGGTTGCAGATGTAGCAGCCCTTGTTGATAAATTAAAAAATGAAGCGAAGGTGATCTAAATGGCGGCTCTTGTTATTGCTGAACACGACAATCAATCTTTAAAGGCTGCAACTTTAAATGCGGTAGCAGCAGCTTTGCTGTGCTCTCCTGAGGTGGATGTGTTGGTTGCTGGCAACCAATCTGATGTGGCTGCACAAGCAGCTGCGCAAATCGCAGGTGTGCGTAAGGTGATTCAGGTTGATGCAGCTACTCTAGGTGATCAGTTGGCTGAGCCTTTGGCAGCCCAAATTCTTTCGATTGCAAATCATTACAGTCATCTTTTGGCGCCTGCAACAGCGAATGGTAAGAACGTGATGCCACGTGTGGCTGCGAAGTTAGACCTTGCTCAGTTATCCGACATTACTAAGGTAGTCAGTGCGGATACTTTTGAGCGCCCAATCTATGCCGGTAATGCCATTGCTACTGTGCAATCTGCTGATCCAATAAAGGTAATCACAGTGCGTACTACCGGCTTTGATCCGGTGGCTGCAACTGGTGGTACAGCTAGTATTGAAAAACAAGCGGCTGTTGATAGCAAATCTTCTTCATCATTTGTTGGTCGTGAATTAACAAAGTCTGATCGTCCTGAATTGACAGCTGCCAAGATTATTGTTTCTGGTGGTCGCGGTTTAGGCTCTGGAGAGAAGTATCAAGAGCTGATTGCTCCATTGGCTGATAAGCTAGGCGCTGCTTTAGGTGCTTCACGTGCTGCGGTAGATGCAGGTTATGTCCCAAATGATTACCAAGTTGGTCAAACTGGCAAGATTGTGGCTCCACAGCTCTATATTGCTGTTGGCATCTCTGGTGCAATTCAGCATTTAGCGGGTATGAAGGACTCTAAGGTGATTGTTGCAATCAACAAAGATCCAGAAGCGCCAATCTTTAGTGTTGCAGATTATGGTTTGGTTGCAGATCTTAATATTGCAGTACCTGAGTTAACTAAAGCACTCAGTTAAAGGTAATTGAGTTATTCGATGTGAATAAAGAGGAGTAGTAATGCCATACGTAGCCCCAGTTAAAGACATGTTGTTTGTGATGAATGAGTTAGCTGGGCTATCGGAAGTTGTTGCTTATCCTTCTTATGCCGAGGCTGGGGTTGATGTTGATTTAGCGCCAGCAATTCTGGAAGAGTCTGCAAAATTTAATCAAGACGTGGTTGCTCCGCTCAATTGGCCCGGCGATCAAAATCCAAGTTCTTGGAAAGAGGGTATTGTTACAACAACTCCTGGTTTTAAGGAAGCATTTGAGCAATTTGCTGCTGCAGGATGGCAGGGTGTAGTGCATCCTGCTGAGTTTGGTGGTCAAGGACTGCCAAAATTAATTGCTACCGCCTGTTTTGAAATGGTTCATTCAGCAAGTTTGTCCTTTGCTTTGTGCCCGATGCTGACTGATGGTGCAATTGAGGCTTTATTAACAGCTGCTAGCGCAGAGATTCAAGAGCAATACGTACCGAATATGATTTCAGGCGAGTGGACCGGCTCCATGTGCTTGACCGAGCCACAAGCAGGCTCTGATTTATCTATGGTTCGTTCCAAAGCTGTGCCTGAAGGTGATGGCGCCTACAAAATATTTGGTACCAAAATCTATATCACCTATGGTGAGCACGATATGGCGAAGAATATTGTCCACTTGGTCTTGGCAAGAACTCCAGATGCGCCAGAAGGTGTAAAGGGAATCTCTTTGTTTGTAGTTCCGAAGTTCTTGGTTAATGCGGATGGCTCTTTAGGTGAGCGTAACGATGTCCATTGTGTCTCGATTGAGCACAAATTGGGAATCAAGGCGAGCCCAACAGCAGTCTTGCAGTTTGGTGATCATGGTGGCGCCATTGGCTATCTGGTTGGTGAAGAAAATCGCGGCCTGGAATATATGTTTGTGATGATGAATGCAGCTCGCTTTGCAGTAGGCATGCAAGGGATTGCAGTTGCTGAGCGCGCTTATCAAAAGGCAGTGCAGTATGCAAAGGATCGTGTGCAAAGTCGTGATCTCACTGGATCTCCGGGTCCAGTGGCAATTATTCATCAGCCAGATGTCAAGCGCATGTTGATGACTATGCGTGCCTACACAGAAGCTTCCCGCGCATTAGCGTATTACGCTGCTGCTGCTTATGATGCACAGCATGCAGCCCCTGTTGAAGCACAGCGTAAAGCGAACCAGGCTATTTATGAGTTCTTAGTGCCGATTGTGAAAGGCTTCTCTACGGAGATGTCGATTGAGGTTGCTAGCTTAGGAATTCAAGTGCATGGTGGTATGGGGTTCATTGAAGAGACGGGCGCCGCACAACATTATCGCGATGCTCGTATCTTGACGATTTATGAAGGAACCACTGCTATTCAGGCGAATGACTTGATTGGTAGAAAAACCGTACGTGATGGTGGCGCTACTGCAAAAGTATTTGTACAAAAGATTGCAGAGACCGAAAAAGCATTAGCGGCTAGTGGTTCAGCAGATGCCAAGGCAGTACTTAAACAGCTAGCTGCTGGGCGTGCTGCATTTGAAGAGGCTGTGGCATACATCGTGGCAAACGCTAAGAGTGATACCAAAGCAGTGTATGCCGGTAGCTTTGCGTATTTGCGCTTATGTGGCTTGGTGTTGGGTGCTTGGCAAATGGCACGGAGTCTCTTAGCTGCGGAGCGTTTGCATGATGACGATCCTGCTTTTTATAGTGCCAAGATTGCTACAGCACGTTTCTTTGCCGAGAATTTATTGCCACAAGCTGGCGCTTTAGCAACTTCCATTATTGAAAGCGGCCACTCTACCAATGCCTTAGAGGTAGAGCAGTTCTAAGTCTATCTACAATTATTGAGATAGCTTTTTTGCTTCGTGGATTTGAGAAATAAAGAATTGCTCGAAAGAAACGGCTAAAAAAGTCATCATGACGCCAGCACCAAAGACGAGTGAGAAGATCACCGTAAGGATGACTGGCCAGCCAGAGCGGGTACGACCCTGTTCTCCAATCCCGGGATTAAATTGCGCATCCCATTTTTCATCAGGGCGAAGGCCAAAGGTAATAGTGGTTAACCAACTGGCTTCGATAGCAATGAAGCCAAAGGTTAATAGGACCCAGCCGGGTGCAGAGTGAAAGTGCTCGCTCTTCAGAATAGTCCAGCCAGCGATTCCACCAATGAGCGCAAATAACTGCACCCATGCCCAAAAGGATTTAAGTCCTTGTAGGTAAAAGCAGTTGAGACCACTGCCAGGCAAAAAGAATCCGAGAGCGCAAAAAAGGAGTTTAGAGTTTTTCATGAATCTTTAATCTTGGTAATTGTTTATTTACTAGTGTTTGGACGTTGTGTGAAGCTCAGCACTTGTCTATCAGCACCAATCATGAGCAATTGATCGCCATTGCGCACAATGCTGCGATAGTCATTGAGCTCATACAGAAAGTCATTTTCTAATTCATTGCGTTGTGGTGTGCATACCATTTTGGTGCTGGTAATTTTTGAGAAGGTAAAGCCGCGAGAGTCTTCATCTAGTTGTGCTGTGAATTTATTGCAGCCAGTTGAGCCGCTTACACGCTGACCATTCGCATCAAAATGAATTTGAATCGGGTTGCTAGCTTCGCCCTGAGGAATTTGGCGGGTACGTACCTCACCATTACTGTTGGGGGGTAAATTCCAGCGAGTGAGCTCCCATTTAGTGTTGCGCAGTTCGCTGCTTGGCGGACTGGTTTTAGCGCTGCACGGTGGGATGACATTGGCGCAACCACTCAAAAGGGCAATGCCAAGAGATGAAAACACCACAAATAAGCTATTGGAGAAGCTCCTAGAGAGGCCTTTAAAAGAGGTCTGGGCTACTATTTTTTTGGAGATATTCATCTAAGTTATTGTTTTATATATATTTTTTATGCGTTATAGCATTGTATTCTATCGTCTTAGACACTTAAATAGGTGGAAGAAGTAAGGGTTTTCGTCTAGAATATGAGGTTTTCCGCTCTACCGTACGTTTAGTTGGTGAGTAGGAGCCTAGGATTTTTTGTAGAAATTTCATTGGGTTGTAATCAACCTGTTTTCATTTTAGATTTTTTAAGGAATAAGTATGGTCGTCATTCGACTGGCACGCGGCGGTTCTAAGAAGCGCCCTTTTTACAGCATCGTTGCTACTGATAAGCGCAACCGTCGTGACTCGAACTTTATCGAGCGCATTGGTTATTTCAATCCTAAAGCAGCTGAATCTGAGCAAGCTATGCGCATCGCTCAAGATCGTTTGACTTACTGGACTGGTGTTGGTGCGCAAGTATCTCCAACCGTTGTTCGTTTGATCAAAAACAATCCTGCTGTTTAAGTAATTTGCTAAAGACTTCATCTTTGCGGTGGAGTTTTTAGTGGCAGGATTTTCAGTAGTTCTATTTCGGGAAAATAAGGTGTCTTTCAAATGAGTACACCTTCCCTGAATGATTTGATTGAACTTGGCGCCGTTTCTGAGGCACAAGGATTGCAGGGTCAAGTGAAGGTGAGACCTCACTCATCAGAACCTGTAGCACTTCTATCTTCTAAGGCTGTTTGGCTATCTCTTATCCCGCGAAGGGATGCAGGCGTTTCTGCGTCTGTTGAGCAAGCTTCTTTAACTCAATATAAAGTGAAGAACGCCAAGATGCATAGCGGTAATGTTGTCATGGCGCTAGAGGGCGTTAGCGATCGCGATCAAGCGCTGGCCTTAAAAGGCGCCAGAATATTAGTGGCACGTGATACTTTTCCAAAAGCAGATAGTGATTCTTATTATTGGGTTGATCTGATTGGTTGTCAGGCGAATAATGAGCAAGGCGAAGCCCTTGGTACAGTGATTGATGTTACCGAGCACGGCGCACATGGTGTGATTGTCATTGGAGATATCGCCACCAATGCAATTAAGCAATTGGTGCCCTTTGTAAAAGAAGTGGTAAAAAACGTAGACTTAGAAAATAAAATCATCACGCTCGATTGGCAGAGTGACTGGTAAAAACCGACAAATTGAGATATGCGCTTTGATGTTGTAACTCTGTTCCCAGAAATGTTCTCCGCTCTCACGCAGTGGGGCGTGACTGGTCGCGCATGTGAACAATCCCTAGCTAACGTTCATCTATGGAATCCAAGAGATTTTTGTTCTGATCCTCGCAAGACGGTAGATGATCGTGCCTATGGTGGTGGTCCAGGAATGGTCATGATGGCCAAGCCCTTAGAAGATACCGTTGCCGGTATTAAATCAGCCCACCAGGCAGCCAATATCAAATCAGGCCCAGTTTGCCTATTGGCACCTCAGGGGGAGCGATTTACTCAAAAAATTGCTACGGATATGCTCAATTACGGCAATTTAAGCTTTATTTGTGGTCGCTATGAGGCGGTAGACCAACGTTTTGTGGATCGAAACGTGGATTTACAGCTTTCGATTGGAGATTTTGTGCTTTCCGGGGGTGAAATCCCCGCTATGGCGATGATGGATGCGGTTATTAGGCTGATTCCAGGGGTTCTTGGGGATGGCGAATCAGCCACTCAGGATAGCTTTATGAACGGCCTTTTGGACTATCCGCACTACACCCGCCCTGAAATATATGAAAATTTATCAGTGCCGGACGTGCTTTTAGGCGGACATCACGCTAAAATAGCGGATTGGCGTCGGCAGAAGTCTTTAGAGCTGACGTTCAGGCTCCGGCCAGATTTAATTGAATCGGCCAGAACCAATGGGTTGCTAACCCGAGAAGATGAACAATTTCTTCGCTCTCTGTAAATCGAGTTGTGATTAAAAGTTTAGTTTTTGGTTTAGTGAAATTGTTTTAACTGCATCCTCTGCTAGGTCCGTTGATTTAAATCTCGGGATTAAACGCTAATAAGATGTTTAAGGATTAAAAATGAATTTGATCGAAAAAATTGAGCAAGAAGAAATTGCTCGCTTAAGCGTTAATAAAGTATTACCAAGTTTTGCGCCTGGTGACACTGTTATCGTTAGCGTTAACGTTGTTGAAGGTACACGTAAGCGTACCC
>JACCDO011094285.1_pt1 | contig 23597 bp, 5 predicted proteins | sample 7446101 | NCBI WGS metagenome assembly JACCDO01 (sample SAMN15323440, study PRJNA562643) | freshwater metagenome | isolation source: river surface water | place: USA:Blue River Watershed | collected 2017-08-16
ATATACAATTTCCTAAACAATCAAACACATTGTTTTCTATGGCCGGAGGAAAATCAGTTACAAATAAAGCAACTGTAAACCCTAAAGAAGAAAAAAAATCTATTCCTACATCTAACAAATCTATCGATACTGTTCAAGTTACAGGAGATAGCAGCGACATAGGATTATCTAGTTTAGGTTTTAATGAAAGCCAAGGCGGAACAGTCGGGTTTAAACGTGGTAATGAAGTGTATGATCAGCAGAAAGGTATCAAACAAGTTGATAATATGATATTCAACCCAAAAGAGAGGTCGATGCAATTTACACAATCTACCAGCATTACTTCTATAATTACCCAGGTGATATTAAGCAGCAAATGGGCCCACGAAACAATCAAAAAAAGAACCAGTCAAGGTTTTATACAATGGTTCAAGATTGATGTGCAGATGGAGTTATTAGACTTTGATGATATAGTAGGAGACTATGCTAAAAAATTTATATTTAGAGTAATACCATATTATATTCACGAATCTATATTTTCAGAAGCTAGTCAACAGCCCATTGGTTACAAAGAATTGATGAAGGTAATCAATAAAGAATACAATTATATCTACACAGGACAAAATGTTGATGTATTAAAATTTGATATAGAAATTAATAATTTGTTTTACAAAGGTACTGAGGCTTCACCTAAAAACAAAAATGCCAAAGCAGATAATCCTGAACAACAGGGTGTTTCGGGAAATTCACAGAACAAAGTTGAAAGAAAGGAAGGATCTGCTAAAGAACAACAACAAGAAAAAAATGTAGGCAGGGCAAGGAGAAAAAGAGACATCAACGCATTACAAAAGTCTGCTGGGGGTTCTGGATATAGATCTACTGAACAAGAAGTAGCAGAAGAATTTCAACGAGCATTTCTAAGCGGAGGATCTGCAGACTTAGTTAAAGTAAATTTAGAAATATTAGGGGATACTTATTGGATAGTTGATAGCGGTTTTTCTAATTATTTTTCACCAGCTAGACCAGATTCACAGATCACTGATGATGGTTCGATGAATTACGAATCAGGCGACGTTTATGTCTACCTATCTTTCCGAACACCGGCAGACGTGAATGAAACTTCGGGGTTATACGATTTTAACGGCGCCATTCAAGAAAGTCCGTTCGGAGGAATTTATAGAGTTGTGTTAGTTGAAAGTAATTTTGCTGATGGAGCATGGAAACAGAAATTAACATTGCTGAGAATGCCTGGTCCGCAAGATACAGAAGGAGAAGGTGCAAAAGTTGCACAGTCTTCTGAAAGATCCGGATATGCAGATGCAGGTAAAGAGCCAGAAGCTGCTGTGGTCGGTGACGATGTGGTCAACGGTGAAACACCGCCACAAAATATACAGATAGGAATTTTCAGTAATCCTACTCGATACATAGGATGATATTAAAGGAATACAATGCCTGAGTTAAAACGAACATCGCCCAAATATGACACACAACGCAGTCGTATGGGCACAGGAATATATGTAGGTAGAGTTATCAATAATCTCGATCCTACATTTATGGGATCACTAGAGGTATCTATATTTAGAGATAGTGGAAACAAAACTAATTCTCCTAATCAACATTTTATAGTAAGATACGCTAGTCCGTTTTTTGGACACACTCCTTATGAATATACAGGATTAAACAAAGGTGATAATAATACATCAGAAGGATTCAACGACACGCAGAAATCTTATGGCATGTGGATGGTACCACCGGATATCGGTGTAACGGTATTATGTGCATTCGTCGATGGCGATCCCTCTCAGGGTTATTGGTTTGCGTGTATACCCGCTAAATTTGCTAATCATATGGTTCCTGCTATAGGCAGTAGCAGAGAATATTACATAGACGCTAACGATAAGAAAAGATACGGTCCGTTAAAAGACGGAAGCGGAAATCCTCAGCCATTGCCTGTAGCAGAGTTTAACAAAAGAATAAATGCACAAACACCTATAGCAGATCCTAAAAAAATTAAAAAACCAGTTCATCCTATCGCTGAACAATTTTTAAAACAGGGTTTATTAGAAGACGATGTTAGAGGACCAGCAACAAGTTCAAGCAGAAGAGAAGCACCAAGTTCTGTATTAGGTATAAGTTCACCTGGTCCCCTAGATAGAAGGAATAATTCTAAAAGAGTTTCTATAGGCGATGCTGACGAAACTACACCTGCTGTTATTCCTGCCGGACGTCTAGGTGGCACACAGCTGGTTATGGACGACGGCGACGACAGATACATCAGGAAAAAACCTGCAGGAGAATTAGGAGTGGGTTCTGCGTATGCAGATGTTCTTAATAAAGAATCTGGAGATCCTACTATTCCTGCCGATGAGTATTTTAGAGTAAGAACACGCACTGGACACCAATTGTTGTTACATAACAGCGAAGATCTAATTTATATAGGTAATGCTAGAGGAACTACTTGGATAGAACTCACTAGTAACGGCAAAATAGATATCTTTGCTGAAGACAGTGTCAGTATTCATACGAAAAATGATTTTAATTTTTACGCAGATAGAGACTTCAATTTAGAATGTGGCCGGAATGTTAATATAAAAGCCAAAGGAAGGTTGAATGGTGACTTTAATCAAAACGTGCATTTAAGATCCGGTCTAGACATGAAGGTATTTGTTTCCGAAACTTTCGATCTAAAAATAGGAACGGCAGCAAAAATTACTACAGGCAATTCTTTAGATCTAGCAGTTGGTACTAATCTAAAGATGACCGCATTTGGAACAACTGATATTTACTCTTCTTCTGCGTTAAAAGTAACCTCTGGCGCAACTATAGATATAGGAGCAGGCGGAAACATAGTTGTTTCTGGAGCAAGAATAGATTTGAACGGTCCCAAAGCAGCCACCGCAGCCACCGCAGCATCAGCCGCGACAGCACCTCCGTTAAGTACACACGAAGTATCGGCGACTGCTGTAGGAAATTGGGCAGAGAAAAAATATCAGGCAGGAACACTGTCAACGATAATGAAACGTGTTCCTATGCACGAACCATGGTTGTTCCATGAGAACGTTGCTCCCGATATCACTGGACCTGCGTCGACAGACAGAGAAGTTGGAGGCGATTTAGCCAGCGAACACCAAAGTACCACAGAAGCAAGTCAAGTGTCGGCGTCAGCAGCACACGTCGCTGAAATTAATGACTACGATGCAAAAGTACCCGACGCAGCAACAGGCAAGCCGGTTATACCTGAGAGCATAGAAATACCTAAAGGTGGTGTTCAACTTACAGCTGATTTCTTTGCTCCTAGTAAGTACGGAAAAAGAACAGCTGATAATCTCAATACATTAGATCCTACGGTAAGAAGTGTTTTTGCAAAAGCAATTAAAGCCTTCATTCTTGAGTATAACAAAGACGGATGGGATATGAGTGTGTCGGAATGTTTGAGACCGCTGTCAAGAAGCAAAGAATTATACGAAGCGTTCATAGCAGGTAGGGGTCCTCAAGCAGCTAGTCCAGGAAACAGTTGGCACAATTACGGTGCGGCAGCAGACATATTGATTTACAAAAATGGTGTCTGGGATAGCCTTAATAAAACAGGTGCGTATACAGGATTCGCACAACAGTTCTTAAGAACACAAGGTATACACAACAATGCAGGCGCTAATGACAGCGGTCATTTTGTACCTTTACAGATGCCTGTGGGAGTACCTAAAGTTGTTAAGACAGGAGCAGTAAGTATCGCACAGATAATGAGTGGCGAGAAGAAAGTTTAACAGGATTTAAAAATGGCAAAATTATATAAACAAACAACGCTGGCTAAAGGAGCAGCCAGTGTAGGTGATCAAGATCAAGGTGCTTTTGTCTATAAAGGATTCAGTTCTCAACAACAAAAAAATAACTTTAAGTTGTATGATGTAGATCTTGTAAAACAAGATTTAGTTAATCACTTCTATATACGAAAAGGTGAAAAATTAGAAAACCCAGATTTTGGCACAGTGATATGGGACATTATTTTTGAACCCTTTACACCAGACGTTAAAGAAATCATAGCTAAAGACGTAGAAACTATTATCAACTATGATCCGAGATTGATTACCACAGATGTACAAATAGATAGCACAGATTTCGGCCTGCGCATCCAAGCCGATCTGCTTTATGTGCCTTTTAATATTAACGAACGCATCACATTTAATTTTGATAAGACCAATAGACTAATTAACTGACTACATTATTTTTCCAGGTAAATATGGTATATGACTACGACTAGCAGACAAAACAATTTAATCCTAAACCAAGATTGGACCAGGATATATCAGACTTTTAAAAACGCAGATTTCAAATCTTACGACTTTGAAAATCTACGTAGAGTTATTATCACGTACCTAAGGGAAAATTATCCTGAAGATTTTAATGATTATATTGAAAGTAGTGAATATCTAGCCCTAATTGATGCGGTAGCATTCTTAGGACAGAGCCTGGCTTTTAGAATCGATTTGGCCAGCAGAGAAAATTTCATAGAACTAGCTGAAACTAAAGAAAGTGTTCTACGTATAGCTAGAATGTTGTCCTATAACGCTAAAAGAAATGTAGCTGCTAGCGGCTTATTGAAATTTACATCAGTTTCGACCACTGAAGAATTAGTAGACAGCAACGGTAAAAATTTAGCCAATCAAATTATTTCTTGGAACGATCCTACGAATACAAACTGGCTTGATCAGTTTATAACAGTATTAAACGCTGCTATGGCAGATAATACTGAATTTGGTCGAAGCCAGGGATCGGCAACTATTTTAGGTGTGCCAGCCGACCAATACAGATTTAGAACTAATTCGTTAAATGTACCTATTTTTACATTTACAAAATCTGTGGCAGCTAGAAATATGGCTTTCGAAATAGTAAGTACGGCATTTAGAAACAGTGAAAACTTCTATGAGGAATCTCCCTTTCCTGGAAATCAATTAGGTTTTGTTTATAGGAATGACGGTGCCGGTGCAGGTAGTCCTAATACTGGATTTTTCCTTTTGTTCAAACAAGGTAGCTTAGAAATCGCCGACTTCGGCATAGAATTACCCACTACTAACGAGATTGTCGCAATCGAAGCCCAGAATATTAACAACGATGATATTTGGCTATATTCCGTAGATGGCACAGGTACACAGATTGCAGAATGGACAAAGGTTAGTAATCTCATAGGCAACAATATTGCCTATAACAGTCTACAGAATAACATAAGAAATATCTATGCAGTCAATACAAAAAATAATGATTCTGTTGATCTAGTATTTTCAGACGGCGTTTACGGTAACCTACCACAAGGAGCATTTAGATTATATTACAGAGTAAGCAATGGTTTGGCTTATACCATTTACCCTAATGAATTGCGAGGTATTAATATCGCTATTTCTTATGTTAACAAGAGCGGTGTTCAACACACACTGACAGTGGCATTAGCATTGCAGACTACTGTAGCAAACGCTGCGGCTTCAGAAAGCATAGACGATGTTAGGTTAAATGCACCGGCTAGTTACTACACACAGAATAGAATGATCACCGGTGAAGATTACAATCTAGCACCTCTTACCAGTAGTCAAAGTATTATAAAAGTAAAAGCTGTCAATAGGACGTCCAGCGGAATTTCTAGAAATTTCGATATATTAGACGCCAGCGGAAAGTACAGCAGTATTAATACGTTTGCTAGTGACGGGTATATCTATAAACAAGAGAATGAAAGAATTTTATCACTAAAATTTACTAACACTCTAGACATTCTTAATTTCATAAGAAGAAATTTAGAACCACAGTTTTCAGATAACGAAGTCTACAATTTTTATCTGACCAAATTTGAAAAATTATTGTTTACAGATAGTAATACAGTTTGGCAATCGTTAAGCAATAATCCGTCGACCGGATATTTTAAGAATGTTGTTGATAATTCTTTGCTTAGAGTAGGATCATATTCAACTAGTACACTAAAATATCTTACTTCCGAAGCTTTGATTAAATTTGTTCCTCCTAGTGGGTACGCTTTTAGAAGAAATAAATTAGTTCTTGCTGATTCTTCGGACCCAGAGCAGTCGGATAGATTATGGGTCAAGGCTGTCAAAATCACAGGCGATGGCACAAATGCAGGAAGGATAACTTTGTCTTCGGCACTAGGACCGATCACTCTAAGTGAGACTGTTCCGACCGGTGCTGTAGCAAGTAGAATCGTTCCGAAATTTGAAACTGATCTTCCCTCAGCACTCGAATCTCAGATAGTCACTCAAATGTTGACAAATTTAGATTTTGGTCTTCGATATGATTATGCTGTCCAAGAATGGAAAATCATTGAGAATTCTAACTTAAATCTCGAAGATGATTTCAATCTCGGAAAAGCAGGTGATACTACTAATGAAAATTTAGATGCATCGTGGATAATTGCGTTTACACAACGAGCCGGAAAGTACACGATAAAAATAAGATATCTAAGTTATATCTTCGGAAGTCTTACACAAAACAGATTTTATTTTGACGTTAACGAAAAGAAATATAATGACAGTGTAGGTCGTGTTGTAAAAGATACTGTTAATATATTAAACATCAACAAAAAATCTGATCTTGTCACACAGTTGCAACAAGATGTAATCTTTGAAATTACGGATAATATTAGGTTTGATGATGGATATGAGAGTTCAAAAGAAATAAAAATAAGTTTCTTTGATTCTGACGATGACGGAATAGTAGATAATCCAGAAGCCTTTGAACAGATAGCAGGCATAGATCAAGACTTGAACTTACTATATTTTGAACAGATCACAGACCCATATGGCACCACTTCATTAAGTCTTTTAGACAACAGTAATGATTTAATAATTAACGTAGAAAAAGAAACTTTAGTTGACTTAACTGACACAGTCACTTATCCTAATAATCAACTGATTTATTTTTACGATATAGAAGAAAATGTAGTTAAAAAAGTACATAGAACGTTGACTAATAATGTTAGCTCTACAGTGCTGGTCACACAACCTCAGTATAAAGTTTATGTAGGAAGAAGAGATATTAAATTCCAATACACACATAATGCCAGCGTAGACAGAAGAATTGATCCTAGTGTTAGCAACATTATAGATATGTATGTATTGACCAGAGCCTATGATGAATCATATAGAATTTATCTAGCCGGTGGCACGAGTACGATTCCCGAAGCACCTACTACAGAAGCTTTGCGTGTGAGCTTTGGATCGGCGTTGTCATCGATTAAATCTATCAGCGATGAGATTATCTATCATCCCGTAAGATATAAAGTTTTGTTCGGCAGTAAAGCCGATGCTAAATTACAAGCCACGATAAAGGTAGTTAAAAATCCTAACAAAACTATAAATGACAATGATTTAAAAGTACGAATAATCGCAGCAATAAATGAGTTTTTTGATATTAACAATTGGGATTTTGGAGATCGATTTTATCTTAGTGAAATGATCACCTATGTCTTGAATTCTGTTTCGCCTGATTGTAGCAATGTAGTATTAGTACCTAAACAAAGCGATCAGGTATTTGGTAGCCTGTTTGAAATACAAAGTAGAGCAGACGAAATTTTAATTAGTGGCGCTACTGTAGATGATGTAGAGATAGTTACAGCAATTACAGCGGCTGAAATAAATGCAATAACACAATCAGTGATAACCTCAACATAATATGGCTAAAAAAGTTTTTCCACAAAGTCAACTGCCTGTAAGAAGCACAGTTGAATTATTACCTAAAGTTTTTCAGACAGAAGCCAACGATAAATTTTTATCAGGCGTGGTCGATCCATTGGTACAACCAGGAGTACTGCAAAAAACTGTTGGTTATATAGGTAGAAGATATGGCAAAACATATAAGGGAACAGATTTATATCTTGATAACGACGAAACATTAAGAAGTAGATATCAATTAGAACCTGCCGTTGTAGAAAAAAATCATGGAAATGTAGAAAAATTTTATGATTATATTGATTTTAAAAATCAGTTAAAATTTTTCGGGAACAATAACGAACGCGACGATAAGATCACTGAACAGACTCATTATACATGGAACCCACCTATAGATTGGGATAAGTTTGTCAATTACAGAGAATATTATTGGGTTCCTGAAGGACCACCTTCTATACCTATAACTGGCCAGTCTTCAAAAATTGTAAGCACCTATAAAGTAGTTTTAGGAGAACTAAGCAATTCTTATGTGTTTAGTCCCGACAGCTTTACAAATAATCCTACGCTGACTCTATATAGAGGTCAAACCTATAAATTTAAAATAAATGCTCCTAATCAACCATTCACAATTAGAACTAATTTCAGCACAGGATCTATATTGTTTGTTCCTGGCAGAGCCTATCTAGCAGGACAAAGAGTAGTTTTCAACGGTAAGCTTTGGTCAGCTAAAGTAGATATACCTGCCAGCGACGGTAGCACTATCACTGAGGATAGCCAAGATTGGCAATTCATAGAAAACATTTCAGTCGGCTCTGTTTTAAATTATAATCAAGGTATAGAAAAAAATAGTGTAGAAGTAGGAACACTAGAGTTTACGGTTCCTTACGATGCACCCGATGTTCTATTTTATCAAAGCGCCAATAACGAAGATATTTTTGGTAGATTAGTTATAGGAGATGTTGAAGAAAATACATTTCTTAATATTGATAAAGATATTTTAGGAAAGATTACCTATACATCTGGAAATGGTATAGCTTTGTCTAACGGAATGATTGTTGAATTCAGAGGCAATGTAACACCTACCAAATACTCTAGAGATACATGGTTAGTAGAAGGTGTTGGCGAAAAGATTACATTGACAAGATTTTTAGATTTAATAGTTCCTGTAATTACTACCGATGTTCCCGAAGTATTGTTTGACAATGACGGATTTGATATACAACCATTTGATGATGCTTCTGCATATCCTACATATCCAGACTATATTACTATCAAAAAAGACAGCGTGGACAGGAATGCATGGAGTAGATACAATAGATGGTTTCATCGTAGTGTTCTAGAATATTCACACAAATTTAGAAACTCTGATTTTTCTGCTCCTGAAAATGCAAGAGCTAAACGTCCTATAATAGAATTTAAAGATAATATAAAATTATTTAATCATGGCGCCACTGCAAAGATTAGTGTAGATTATATTGATCGATTCACTACAGATATTTTCAGCAACATAGAAGGCAGTCTAGGATATAATGTAGACGGAGAACAATTATTCAACGGTGCTAGAATATTAGTTGTAGCTGACACTGACAGTTTAGCAAACAATAAAATTTATCAAGTAGAATTTATCACCCATAATGGAATAAGACAGATACATCTTAGAGAAACCGAAGACAGCGATTCTAATTTGTTGGAAGGCGTTTTAGTATCTAGAGGAAACACCAATGGTGGCAAAATGTGGTACTATGATGGTAACACATGGTTACCTAGTCAGGAAAAAACAAAAGTAAATCAACCTCCGCTTTTTGATGCATTTAATGAAAACGGTGAAAGTTTTTCTGACACTTCTGTATATCCAGTAAGCACATTTTCTGGAACAAAGATTCTTTCTTATAAAGAAGGCAGCGCAACAATTGATCAAATTTTAGGTTTTAGTTTAAGTTACTTAAACATTGATAATGTAGGAGATATTGAATTTTTATGGAACTGGGAAACAGACGCATTTCAATATACTGTTAATCAACAGGTATTCACCAATAGAATAAACACAGGATATTATAGATCTAATCTAACACAAGAATATTGGAATGGTTGGACACCGTACAGCAATAATTATGCCCAGGCTATAATAGATGATCAAATCGTCGCCACAGAGACCAATTCCGTCACATTTAATACTGTAAATTGGACAGAATTTGATAAACTCACTGATTACAAAATCAATTTCTATCTCAATGGAGTTAAGTTAAAAGATCAATATCAGCGCATCTTAGGAAATTTTGTTTTCAATAGAACGTTTGCTGTAAACGATTCTCTAGTAATAAAAATCCACGCCGATATAGAACCAGATCAAGGTTATTATGAAATTCCTGTAGGTTTAGAAAAAAATCCTTTAAACAATGAAATTAAAGAATTTACTCTAGGACAAGCACTTGATCATATTAGCACAGCATTAGAATTTGATGATGAGTTTTCGGGACAATATCCAGGAGTTAGTAATCTGCGAGACATGGCGGATTATAAATTACATGCGAAACGATTTTTAAAACATTCATCTATCGCTCCATTGTCTATAGCATTGTTGTGTGATAAAACAAATAACATTGTTAAATCTATACAGTTTGCAAAGCAAAGTTATACAGAATTTAAAAATACCTTTTTAATGCGAGCACTGGAAATTGACTATAACGATAGTATTCCTGACTTCGTTGATGATATATTAAGATCACTCACAAAAACAAAAAACTCAGATAGTCCTTTCTATGATTCGGACATGATAGGATGCGGAGCATTTACAAAAATTTCGTATAGGGTAGAAGACACTGGTATTACAGTTTTTGCCTTAAACAATAAGTTTTCTTTGGATGAATTAAGCAGGAAAGCTGTTTATGTTTACATAAATGGACAACAATTAAAAAATTCAACAGATTATGTGTTCAACGGAGAATTTGGATTCGTCCAGATAATCAAAGACCTACAGGAAAATGATGAAATAGAAATTAGAGAATATGTAACTACGTCTGCGTGTTTTGTTCCACCTACACCAACTTCGTTGGGATTATATAAAAAATATACTCCTATGATTTTTGTAGATGATACCTATGTTGAAGAAAAAACAGTAATACAAGGACACGATGGTAGTTTAACTATTTCTTACGGTGACTATCGAGATGACTTACTATTAGAGTTAGAATTAAGAATTTATAATAATATTAAAAAACAGTATGATGAAAAAATCTTTGATTTAGACAATTTAATATCCGGTTACTACAGAACATCGTCATTTTCTCTAAGAGAACAAAATGAAATAATAAACCAAGAGTTTTTAAAATGGATTCAAGGTACTAATATCAACTACACATTGAATAGTTATTTTGTAGAAAATGAATCCTTCACATATACATATTCTAACATGACAGATCCTACCCAGAGCAAGAATCTGCTGGGATATTGGAGAGGTGTGTACAAAGAATTTTACGATACTGATCGTCCTCACCGATGCCCGTGGGAAATGTTAGGATTTAGCGAAAAACCCGATTGGTGGGATGAAGAATACGGTCCCGCACCTTACACAAACGGTAATTTATTGTTATGGGAAGATCTAAGAGACGGAATAATCAGACAAGGTTCTAGAGCCGGACAATATGACAAATATAAGAGACCATCTTTGCTAGAACATATTCCAGTGGACGGAGATGGTAATTTATTGAGTCCTTTAGATTCTGGATTAGCTAGAGATTTTTCTCTAGTAAACAGCAAAGGTCCTTTTATATTTGGTGACATTGGTCCAGCCGAGTACGCCTGGCGCTCGAGTTCAGAATGGCCGTTTGCAGTTCTACTAAGCACAGTTCTTATGAAACCATTTTCGGTTATAGGAGAATTTTTTGATACTAGCAAACTAATAAAAAATAAATTACTTCAGCAGACAACAATAGGAAACAGATTCCTAACTTTATCTGATTATGATGTAACAGAAGATTTAGATTTTTTTGATACAGGATTAGTAAAATATCTTAAAGCATTTGTAAAATCAAAGAACTTGGCAGTAGATTCAATAAATGAGTCACTAGAAAAGATAGATGTAGCACTATCCTCAAGGCTTTCTGGATTCGTCGATAAACAACAGCAGAAATTTTTATTAGATTCAAAGAATCCTAAAGCATCTACATCCAGCATCTTTATCCCTCAAGAAGATTATGATATTATTTTCAATGTCAGCTCTCCTATAGGCAGTATCACTTACAGCGGTGTACTGTTAGAAAAAACAGAAGGAGGTTGGGTCGTTAACGGGTACGATGATATTCTTCCATATTTTAATTATTATGCACCTATTATCAGTCAAAAAGATCCTCTGATATCAGTGGGAGGAGTCAGCGCATCATTTAAAAATTGGGCTTCGGACACTACTTACAATAACGGCGAAATAGTAAGATACAACAATGATTTTTACAGAGCACTCAGAACCCATGATAGTCAAGATGTTTTTACTTTAGAATTCTGGCAAAAAATAGCAGACCTGCCTATTACAGGTGCAGTCGAAGCTTTTAGAAGAAAAACTTTTAACAAACTCACAGTAAGAAAACTAAGTTACGGTACGCTGTTGACTTCTATTCAACAGGTAGTAGATTTCTTGTTAGGGTATGAACAATATTTGATTTCTCAAGGATTCGTTTTTGACAACTATGATACGGAGAATAAAGTTTCTCAAGATTGGTTATCAAGTTGTAAAGAATTTATGTTTTGGACTAAACATAATTGGGCTATAGGTTCTTTATTAACTTTGAGTCCTAGCGCAGAAAAAGTTGATGTGCTGATTCCGATAGGTGTAGCTGATAATCTACTTGACGGATTTTATAACTATCAGATATTAAAGGCAGACGGTAAACCATTCCCTATAAACTTTATTAATGTCAAACGATCGTTTCAGAATATACAAATTTCTACCACAAACACCACAGACGGAATATATTACATCAAATTAAATTACGTGCTGAAAGAGCACGTGGCGGTGTTTAATGACAGAACAGTATTCAATGATATTATCTATGATAAAACTACAGGATATAGACAAGAGCGTGTAAAATCTTTTGGTTTCCGTACAGTTGATTGGGACGGCGATTATACTAGTCCGGGTTTCTTGTTCGACAACGTCAGCATCCAACCATGGCAACCTTTCAAAGATTATAGGTTAGGTGATATTGTTTCTTATAAATCTTTTAACTGGACTAGTTTGGTTAATCAAATTGGATCGCAGACTTTTGATGATTCTAGATGGAGCAAGTTAGACTCTCAACCAGAGAAACAGTTGGTAGCTAATTTTGATTACAAAATAAACAACATGTATGATTATTTTGAAGTTCTTACTGACGGGTTATCAACTAGCCAAAGAGAACTGGCCAGACATACCATTGGATATCAAGCAAGAGATTACCTCAATAATCTTTCAGAAGATACTGTTACTCAGTTTTTATTATATCAAGGATTTATTAGAGAAAAAGGCACTAAGAATTCTATAACAAAGATATTTGACAAATTAAGTAGATCCGGCTCAGACAGCGTAGACTTAAAAGAAGAATGGGCAATTATCACAGGTCGCATGGGCGGCGTTGATCAAGTTCACGAACACGAATTATTGATAGAAAAAAATAAGATTAGATTAAACGCACAGCCTATAATCATTCAATATCAACAGCCTCAATTTGTTTCAGATCTGTTTTATAGAGTCATAGGCAGCGATTTTACAATTACCAACCATCCATTTAACAAAGATATTATTCCTATAGGTGTAGAAGATACTACTAAGTTTACAGCAGGTTATGTCAAAGCCGATCAATGTGAGCATGTTGTACAAAACCGTGATGGTATTCTTGACCTTGATATAGATACTGTGTTTGAAAATCATCATATCTGGGTAACCTTTGACGGACCAAGTTGGACAGTGTTGCGACTAAATGAAAATCCTGTATTAAAAATAGCTTCATTAGAAAAAATAGATACAACACTTTTCATAACATTTAATCAGCCACATAAATTATCTCAAGACGATATTTTCGGAATTAGATCATTAGAAAATCTTACAGGATTCCATAAGGTCGCATCAGTAGATTCTAATATTTCTATAAGTGTAACTGTTGATGTAGCTCTATCAGTCCCAGAATTAGATATCAGCAGTCTTATTTCTGTTAATTTACTTACAGTATGTAGATTTACAGATTATCAGGCATTGGAACCTAATGATGCTGCTTTGTTAAAAGATAATTCAAAAATATTTGTAGATAATAATGGAAATGATCAATGGGAGGTTGTTACTAAACAACCACAGTTCACTTCTAAAAATATAACTGATTATGGTATTTCGTCACCGCTTAAAACCGGTTCAAAAGTATTATATGATAATGTTAACAAGCATATTATCGTAAGCATACCTGGATCTGGGTATGTAATGATATATGTTGAGGACGGAACACTGCTACGGTTGAAACAGACTATAGCTGCCCCAGTTGGATACTCTAATGTTGTTAGCGGATCTTTCGGCGACAGCATGACTATTAGCCCAGATTCAAAATATCTAATAATAGGCTCCCCGATGGCCAGCGGCGTGCCTTCTACTTACAAGGGAGAGTGGGATGCAAATGCTTTATACGCTATCGGTGATGTGGTTGTCTACGGAGGAAGATTATATAAGGCATTGAATGCTGTCATAGCAGACGGTAGTACAGAAGTTAATGTTAATTCTGCAGATTGGGAGTTGACATCGATCATTGAAACATTCGAAGGTGCCGGAGGAAACCAATTCTATCAACAGGGTATGATCTCGGTTTACGAATTCACCGGAGGAAGATATACTTTAGCCAAAAATCTAGTCAGTGCTAGACCAAATGACAATGAATATTTTTCGACAGATATAAAAATAGGTTTCGATAGTGGGGTATATTATCTGGCAGTTTCTGCACCAGGAGCTGCTAATAATACTGGTAGAGTATATCTTTATACCTACGATGGAGTAGAATGGAAACATCTTGATAATCCTGCATATAAAGGAGTATACAATACCACAGAATCATATGCCGAAGGAGACATTGTTTGGCAAGCAGAAGAAAATTCAGTGGCAGCAGGTGTTAAAGGCAACCTGTGGATAGCATTAGATGACAGCAGCAGCGATGGTAGTACAATTACTGTAGAATCAGGTAACTGGCTAAAAGTCAGCGATATTACCACTCATTGTTCATTGCCTACAAACATCGCCTTAGAAGATGATGGTTCGACATTAGAGTTTACTTTGACAGGTCTACTAAACAGTGATCAAATGGCCGAGCAGGTAAAACAAGGCGATAAATTTGGCACTAGTATGGCTATGAGCAATGACGGCAGTATGTTAGCTATCGGAGCACCATTCAGTGACGGACAGTGGTTCCCTAATTATAGAGGGGTATGGAGAGCAGACGTTGAATACATAGAAGGCGAAGTAGTCAAATTCCAAGATCCAGATACCTTAGATGCATATCAATACTATAGATTAGAAGATGTAAATCTAGGACAAGATAGTGTACTACGTAGTTATAACGAAGATCCTAGCGGCAGTTCTAATTGGCAGGTCATCGGTGACAGTACCTCAGAATCTTCTGGAAAGATTTTTATCTACAAGAGAAATTCTATAGGACGTTACGAACTAAAACAGATGATCAATGCTGGATCTATCAGTAGTTTTAGTGATATAGAAAGCGGACAAATTATTGCTACTGGAGATCAATTCGGATTTTCGATGGACATGGATGCCAGCGGAAATATGCTTGTAGTTTCGAGTCCAAAGGCAGATATAAATCTGCAGGATCAGGGATCAGTTTACATTTTTAATAACGCCGAATCTAATCTAGTAGAATACAGGCTTAAACAAAAATTACAGAGTTTTGAAATCTATCCTAGCGAATATTTTGGCTATGGAGTTTCAGTCAGCCCTGATAGATCAAGGATAGTTGTAGGAGCTAAGAATACTCCTACTAGATATCCAGTATACTTTGATCTGTTTAATGGAACATCGTTCGATCAAGGAAGAACAACATTTATACAAGATCAAGGATTCACTGGCGGTGCATATGTTTTTGATAAGAAAGATCAAACATATTTCTTAGTACAAAAATTATCAGAACAACTGAGCGCATTTGAATCATTCGGATCAAGTGTTGATTGTGTAGGAAATGCTATTGTGGTAGGTAGTCCAAACTATAGACCACCTGTGATACATTTTACAGGTGTGCAGACATTTGAAGGACCTGCTGTAGGAATAGCTCGTCTATATAAAAAGGATCTAACTGTAGAACCTTGGAATATTCTAGCTCAGCAGTCTCACATTGTCGACATTGAAAAAATCAAAAAAATAGAGTTGTATGATAATATTCTTAATGTCAAGTTACAAGACTTAGATTACATAGATCCTGCCAAAGGAAAAATTCTAAATATTGCGGAACAGGAAGTTTCATTTAAAACCTATTATGATCCAGCAGTGTATAGCATAGGAACTGAAAATCAAGTAGTAGATCCTGAAGTACCTTGGATGGAAAAAAATGTTGGTAAGCTTTGGTGGGATTTAAACACCGCTAAATGGTACAATTATGAACAGGGAGATATTTCTTATAGAAAAGGATTTTGGGGTAGACTAGCACCGTTCGCATCTATAGACATATATGAATGGGTAGAATCTGTTTTATTACCCTCAGAATGGAGTGTTCTTGCAGATACTAACGAAGGATTGACTCTAGGAGTATCAGGTCAACCTCTGTATCCAGACGACACCGTATATTCCAGAAAAGACTTTTACAATTCTAATTCGGGACAGATCAGTCAAACATTATATTATTTCTGGGTGAAAAATAAATCCACAGTACCATCAAATGTTGCCGGAAGAACTAAGTCTGGGTTTGAAGTTGCTAACTTAATAACGGCACCCCAGGATCAAAATCAGACATTCATAGTTTTACCAGATGTAGATAAATTTATAGTTTATAATATGGCAGAAGTATTACCTTCTGACACAGCTCTTATTAATCTACAGTTTTACAATAGCTATGAAAGAAAATTACCGATACATAGCGAATATCAACTTCTTATAGAAGGTGATGCTACTAGTGTACCTACCTCTAAGATTGAAAATAAGTGGATAGACAGTCTTGTCGGTTCAGACAAAGCCGGAAACAAAGTCCCGGATGACAATCTTAATGTTAAATCAAAATACGGTATACAATATAGACCTAGACAATCTATGTTCGTTGATAGGTTAGCTGCTCTGAAAATCGTGATAGAAAAAGTGAATTCTGATCTATTGATAGAACCTTTCGCAGAAACTATTAATTTTAGAACCTTGTCTAGTTTTGACGAACTACCTGAAAGTAATCTAAACCTCTATGATTTAAGTGTAGATTCGTACGATGACCTATTGGTGATAGGAACTACACGACTACGTCAAGCAGTTTTACAACCAAACATTATTAACGGTGAACTAGACACCATTGATATAATCGATCCAGGATTCGGATATAGAGTAACTCCGCCGATTGTGATCGAAGGGGATGGTATAAATGCGGCTGCTGAACTAACTCTAGATAATCAAGGTAGAGTAATTTCTGTGAACATTACGAATAGAGGTAGGAAGTATTCTACATGTTCTATAACCCTACGTTACTTTAGTGTTCTAGTTAATGCAGATAAAAATATCAACAATAGATGGAGTATCTATTCCTGGGATAACTTAAGAAAAAATTGGTATAGATCTCAAACTCAGGCGTTTGATACAAGAAGTTATTGGACTTTAATAGATTGGTATGCTACTGGATATTCTTCTTCATCTCGTGTGATCAAAGAAATCGCCTTGGTATCAGACGAACAATTTATTGATACAATGATAGGAGATCTGATCCGAGTCAAAGAATATGGCAGCGGCGGCTGGATTTTATTAGAAAAGATTTCACATGAAGGTTTGTCTATAACTGATAGATATAAAATAGTAGGTAGACAACGGGGAACTATACAGTTTAATACAGGATTATATTCTCCGTTGCAGTACGGTCAAGGTTTTGATACAACCATTTCGTATGACACAGACAATTATGATATTAACGCATCGTTAGAATTAAGGAACATTTTTAATGCTCTTAAGAATGACATATACACAGGGACTTATGCGGTAAAGTGGAACGAATTATTTTTCGCTAGCATAAGATACGTTTTAAGCGAGCAACAATATGTAGATTGGGTATTTAAAACTAGTTTCTTAAATGCAGTACATAATATCGGATCGTTTGAACAAAAAACAAATTACAAAAATGATAATCTAGAAAGTTATCAAACTTATATTGATGAGGTAAAACCTTATAGAACAACAGTAAGAGAATATGTCAGTAGGTATGATACTGTAGAACCATATAATGCAGATATAATAGATTTTGATTTACCACCTGCGTTACAGAATGGTATAATACAACCAGTTAATGAATTTACCCAGCTGATAGATTCTTATCCTTGGAATTTTTGGAAGCAGAACAAAGGTTATGCTATCACTGAAATCATAATCACTGATCAAGGATCGGGATATGTTACTCCTCCGAAAGTTTTAATCCAAGGCGACGGCACAGGTGCCGAAGCGCAGGCTTATATCAGTAACGGTAGAGTTACAGGCATAAAAATTATATCTAAAGGATTCGGATATACCTTTGCACCTAGTGTATCATTAGTAGGCGGAGTGTCAGCAGGTATTAATCCAGCAAAGGCGGTAGCTGTGTTAGGTGAAAGTCTGTTTAGATCATTTGATATATCTATTAAATTAGATAGAATTTCTAAACAAGGAATTTATCCTACTCAATTTAGTAAAGAAGAAACGTTTGTTTCTAACGGATTTACCGGCATTTATTTCTTAAAATATGCTCCAACTAAGGACAAAACTAAAATCACCGTATCTGTTTATGTAGATCAAACAAGACAAAGCACAATATTATTAGAAAATCAATATAGTTTAAGTCTATATTATGATGCCAATGATGAATATAGTCTATTGCGTGGAAAATTAACAATCTTTAAAACACCTAGTATCAACGATATTGTTACAGTGCGTTATGAAATTAATGATGAACTTTTAGATTCGGTAAACAGAATTCAGCGGTACTATGCACCTACTGTAGGTATGCGTGGTAACGAACTTGAACAATTAATGACCGGGATAGACTTTGGAGGCGTACAAATCCAAGGTACAACTTTCGATGTAACTGGTGGATGGGATGCATTGCCTTGGTTCACTGATAATTGGGATAGTGTTGAATCGAATTCAGATTATTATGTAATCGCTGATGGAAGCACATCTACAGTAACATTGCCCTATGTGCCTGCCGATGGCCAAATGATTACAATCTATATCAAGCGCAGAGGCGAAACAGTTACTGAAAATATAGAAACGATAGGTACTGAAACAAATCCTACTGTGATTTATACTCCCTCGTCTACTACATCTGTAGTAGAAAGAATAGACGATCCTAATTATACAGATGCTTGGGATTCATCCAGCCCTATCAATCCAAAAGCGCAGATGCCAACATTTGTAGGAGACGGTTCTACTAGAATTATTGATATCGGAACATATATCCAAACACAGGCAGGCGATACATTGATATTCCGTCCTATTGAAAGCGACGGATCAGTGACCATTACCGACGCTAATTTGTTAGATACCCAGCTTACTGGTGGCGAACTGATAGCAAGTAATAGTACTGGCTCTACAGTAGCTCCAAATACTATAGATGGTATATACGCATCTGCCAGAGGTATTGCTGCCGAAGATATTTCTATTGATGGCGGTAAATTTATTAGCCCTGAACAAGTACCAGCCACTGAGGAAAATATTCCAGGACAAATTATAGATTCTTTTAGTATTAAGATCTATACTTCATATTCAACCGGCGCAGCACCGTTGCATTCAAGAATTATAGTATCTAATGGAATCACTTCAGTTTACGACATAGGACAAAACATTATTAATTCCAGCAGTTTACTAGTATATGTTGACAAAGTCAAACAACAGGGTGGCATTGCTTTTGATTTAAGCACAGATTATACGATCGATTTTGAAAACAATAGTATCAGCTTTATCGCTGCACCAGCAATTGGGTCTGTAATAGAAATTTTAAGTTTTGGTCTGGGAGGTGCCGGACTGTTAGATTATCAAGAATTTATAGCAGATGGGCAGGTAGTTAATTTCTTAACAGCAGCTAATTATGCAGACACTACAAACGTTTACGTAACAGTTGACGGTGTTGAAGTAGATGCAGGTTTTATTAATGGATCTGATCTATTTGAATCTAATGAAGAAGGTGCCGGAAAGACTCTTGTGTCATTTGCAACCGCCCCTGAGAGTGGTAGTGTAATTAAAATGGTTTGCCTATCTGTAGTTACAGATGCAGATTCCACAGGTTTGTCTATTGTAAAAATTAACACAGAACGATTTGAATTCGAAGGTAGCACCAGAAGTTTTGATTTGACTAATTTTGCAGAATTATCAAGAGGTTCTTCGAGAGCGTCTATGATAGTCAGCGTAAATGGAACAGTCTTACGAGGAGTAGATACAACTTATTTCGAATATGACGGTGTTACTAACAGTTTCTTGTTAGGTACAGATCCTGTAGAAGCTGGTTCAATACTGCCAGAAAATATACAGGTATTTGTAAATGGAGAATTACAGACTATCATTAGCGATTATGTTTATTTTGGTATTACGAAAACTTTAACAATCACCAGGACGTTGCAGATAGGTGATAGAATTAGAATTCAAAATAATCTAAGATCACAATGGAACTTAATAGGTAACAATTTATTAATCGATTCTTCAGTACCAATGACCACTACTAACGAAACAAATAACGATATCGTGGAAGTGACTTGGTTCAGCGAATATCCGTCTATGAGAATATTGACTGATGAATTCAGTGGAGGAAAAGTCTATTATTCATTAGCTAATGTTCCTTTGAGTGCAGACTATGTTTGGGTTTATAAAAATGGCCAACGATTAACACAGGAAGATGATTATAGAGTTGACATAAACAGAGCAGTTGTATATCTAAAAGTTGATTCATTAACCACTGATGCGATCAAAATAATTATCTATGCAGATGCAATTTACAGAAGTCCTAGCGCATATGAAATTAGAAAAGACGCACTAAATCTTTATCACTATACTAGATTTTCATATCGAGACACTGTGTTGTCTGTGGCTCTAAATTATTACGATCAAACAATTACTGTAGAAGATTCGTCAGGGTTAGATGATCCTATACCTAGCAGAAACATTCCCGGTGCTGTTTATATTTCCGGAGAACGAATAGAATATTTCAGTAAAAACGGGAATGTTTTAGGCCAGCTAAGAAGAGGCACACAAGGTACAAGTATAGGTACAATTTATCCTATAGAAACTCCAGTTTCTAATCTTGGAGCGAATGATAAAATACCATACAACGAATCTCAAGACAGATATGATTTTTTCAGTGATGGTTCGACTCTTTTAGTTGGGCCTTTAGATTTTGTTCCGCAGCAAGGCACAAGAAGAAACTGGCAAAAAACTACTATACCTTCAACATACTCTGCCTGTGACCAAATAGAAGTTTTTGCAGCAGGAAAAAGACTGCGTAAAGATCCTCAGACGGTGTTTAATCCAGAACTAGCAAGCAGTAGCCCTGACGGAGATGAAATTTTAGAAGCAGAGTTTAGTGTTGATGGACTATCAGCATACGTAAGACTAACTACACCTTTACCTGCTGGAACCAGAATAACAATTATTAAACGAACCGGTAAAACTTGGTACGATAGAGGAACTGCTACAGCAAGCGCAGGCATAAGTTTGCTTGAAAATACCAATGCTGTGGCTAAATTTATCGCGGGTAAAAGCACACAATTACCAGTTAAAACGGATCTTATATAGGAATAAAAGCTAGGATTTTTGTATGAATAAATACACTATGGAAAACCAAGACACGCAAATGAAAGCAAAAACATCAGAAAATACTTCTAGACCCAACGAAACTGGCGGATTCCATTTCGAAGGTCATATTAAAATATTTGATCCGCAGACCAAGGAAGTATTCATCGACAAAAGAAACGCTATCCATTACGAAAACATGAGCGTTGCTATGGTGAATAGTCTTTCTAATCAGGGAATAGGAACCATTTATCAGATGGTATTCGGTTCTGGAGGCACTACTGTAGATCCAACCGGATTGATTACCTATCTAACACCTAATACTGTCGGTGTAAATTCCAGTCTTTATAATCAAACATACAGTAAAATAGTAGATCAAAACGACACAGCCAATATTGATCCTGCTAGAAATAAAATGGAAATTCGGCACGTTAGCGGAGCCACATACAGCGATATTTTAATTACATGTCTATTAGATTACGGCGAACCATTAGGACAGGAAGCGTTTGATAACAGCGTTGATATGGACGGTAATTTTGTATTTGATGAACTAGGGTTAAGAAGTTATGACCCTAACGGAGAGGGGAAACTTTTGACACACGTGGTATTTCACCCTGTACAAAAATCGTTGAACAGATTATTGCAGATCGATTATACGATTAGAGCACAGAGTTTAACTGGATTTACTGAGGTTTAAAGATGCCATATACAGTCAATTTTACCGATAGTGATAACAAAACACCAATTACTGTATTTGATAATACATCTAGTACAGATACCAGTTTAACTTTTCCTGGACGTAATGTTACAGGATACGGACAGATCATCGCAGAAAATTTTCTAGCATTATTAGAAAATTTTGCTTCAGCTACACAACCAGTTAATCCTGTAGAAGGACAACTATGGTATGACAGTGCGAACTCTGTTTTAAAATTATATGATAACGTAACATGGACAGCAGCCAGTGGAATACAGAAGGGTCCTAGTGAACCTCCGGTGTCGGACAGCAAGGTTGGGGAACTCTGGGTAGACACTACTAACCAACAACTAAGAATCTACACAGGACAACGTTGGTTGTTGGTAGGTCCTAGTCAAAGCACTGTAGATGGGCTGAGGTATGGACCATCAATCGAAAAGATCGTAGATAGCGATAATATCAATAGATATATTTTAATTTTTTATATTGCCGATATTCCAGTTGTTATTTTCAGCAAAGATAGTTTTACTCCCAAGGTGACTATCGAAGGGTTCGCCGCCATACGTGCTGGTATAACCTTAGCTGATCCTGAAACAGAAGCTCAACGTGCAAAATTTGTAGGAGGATTCCTTCCTAAATTATTTGGAACTGCCTCAAGTGCAGATGCATTAAATGTAGCAGGAGTTGAGATTCCTGCAGGTAGATTTTTAAGATCAGACGAAACCAACACTACTGAAAAAGGTTTTAACATCAGAAGCAATGCAGGTTTGACATTGGGTGTAGATGGTACGTTTAATTTATCAAACACCGCAACAGCGGCTAACATTTATAATTCAGCAGCTGGTAGCAGCATCGATTTACAAACAAATAGGAACGGTATTGCGGCTACAGTTTTAAGAGTTATTGACAATAGAGTAGGTATAAACAAAGCTTCGCCTGACGTGACTTTAGATGTAGATGGTTCAGCTCAGTTTACTGGGTCTTTGTCTATTACTAATTCCACAGCCAGTACAAATTTAAGCAACGGTAGTATCAAAACTGCCGGTGGTATGAGTATAACGAAAAACTTAATAGTAGGATCTGGAATTTCAGTTACAGGAGATTTAGTTACTAACACTGCAATACCTTCGGCTACAGATACGTTTGATTTAGGTACAACTACAAGAAGATATAGAAATATCAAAGCAAAGACTATCGTAGCAGATACGATCGAAGGTGTATTGTCCGGAAATATCAGCGGTAGAGCTAACACAGCACTGGCTTTAGATAACATTACTACTTTCCAGATGACCGGTGATGTAGTTAGTAGCAC
>JACCDO010494443.1_pt1 | contig 23585 bp, 22 predicted proteins | sample 7446101 | NCBI WGS metagenome assembly JACCDO01 (sample SAMN15323440, study PRJNA562643) | freshwater metagenome | isolation source: river surface water | place: USA:Blue River Watershed | collected 2017-08-16
ATGAGTGTAAAATCCTTCGGGTCTTTGAGTGCAACTTCCTCTGGTACGGGTAGGGTAGCAGCTAAGGAGGCTAGGTCTCCATAGCCTGCTTTTTTTCCAGAAGCCTTGTGTTCCAACTGGCCTGCTGCAGCGGTAATTTCTGCGGCAGGTACCTTCCAGGTTTGTGCAGCAGCATGGATTAGGAGCTGTCGTGCAGTGGCTCCGGCTGTTCGCAGCGGAGTCCAACCTTGGCGGATGCCTTGGCTACCTCCTGTAAATTGGCGTTGGAAACGTTCAGGCCAAAAATCTGCCTGTTCCACAAGTACCATTTTCCAGTCTACACCTAGCTCTTCAGCCAGGATCATCGGCATGGAAGTTTTGACATTGGAGCCAAATTCTGGATTAGCCGAATACAGGGTGACAACCCCATTATCCCCAATCTTGATGTAGCTATTGAGTTCAAACCATTCCTTAGGCAAGGTCAGTGCCTGCTCAGGAGTAGGTGTACAGCCCGCGAGCCAACTGAAACTGAGTAGCATTCCTCCCCCTGCAAGAGCGGAGACTTTCAAAAAGGAGCGGCGGTCTAATTTTGTATTTAGTGTGGACATGGCTTCTTTTTTAGCTGTTTTGGGAGGCTGTTTTTACGGCTGCTTTGATCCTCAGGTAGGTGCCGCATCTGCAAATGTTGCCATGCATGGCTACTTCAATCTCCGCATCCGAAGGGGATGGATTTTGGTTCAAGAAAGCTGCTGCGGTCATGATTTGACCTGCTTGGCAATACCCACACTGGGGCACATCGTGTTCAATCCAGGCTTGCTGCACTGGATGGTCTCCATTTTCGGATAATCCTTCGATGGTAGTGATGGCGGAAGTGCCAACACTCGATACAGGTAAAGAGCAGGATCGGGCTGCTGTGCCATCCAAATGGATGGTGCAAGCGCCGCACTGAGCCATCCCGCAACCGAATTTGGTTCCAACCAACTGCAGGTGGTCACGCAGAACCCAAAGGAGTGGGGTGTTGGGGTCGACCTCTACCTGTCGGGAGGTTCCATTGATTTGAAGAGTGAATTGGGCCATGGTTTGTGGATTGGCTAAGGGTAATTTCCTGTCGGATAAACTTAAATTTAGAAAGTTTTAAGTTCAACTTCTTCAATTGCCTTTAGCTAGTTGATGCGTATCGCGTACACTGCTAAAGGTGAGGGCAAGCATTTTCCAGCTATCCTGTTCGCGCTGGTACACTTCGGTCACGGTAAATTCGGTAGATACCTCATTACCTCCAACCACAGCATGCAGCGTAATGCGATTCCAAACGATGGCTGTTTTGCCAACCAGCTCGATGGCAGTATCCTTGATGTCGGCTTTTTTGTACCAAATACTGCCTGACTGGATAATTTCAAGTTCCCGAGGGGTATTCCATGTGCCGCTCATGTGCACAAATTTGGCTTGAGGATGGAAAAGGGGAGTCAGTTTGGCGATGTCTTTGTCTGCCATCCATTGCCATTTGGCAAGGGAAAGGGCTTTGATTTCATCGACGGGGTTTACTTCTTGGCCAAAACTGATTTGGATTGACCCAATTACTAGCAAAGTGAGCAGGAGTATCTTTTTCATAAAAGGAGGGATTCGGTTGAAAATTTAGTTCAATACTCTTTAAATCTCAGTGGTTCTACCAATCGAAATCAAACCAATAGTTGAATAAATCAAACAAGCTGCAGGAATACGCTACAATTGGATTCAAAACCAGTGTCAAAAACTGTGATTTAATCTTCTAGGCTACTGATTTTGAGATTTTTAAAAAAGCCTTCTGTGCCGATATCAACCCATAAGCCAATGGCCCCTGAAGTAGTGGAACCTAGCGTTTTGGTTACTAAAAAAGAAGGTGCTTTTTGGTCATTTAGGAAAAGGGTAACCGTCTTGTCCTTTACCACAATTTTTACCCGTATCCATTCATCTAGCCCAATGTCCGCATAGGTTTCGTATTCCCCCTGGGTAGTGGCTCTTAGTTTGTCGAATTTGTAGTCAGGATAGGCAAAGTATTGAATGGTATGGTTGCGTCGAAATTGGTCTTCAGCTCTTCCATTGGTTGGTCGTAAGTAGATGGATTCAAAAGCCGAGCGGTCGGTAGGAATTCGAAAGGCTAGACCAATAAAACCTCTTGCCAATGCCGGTGCGTTGGGAAGCAAACGGCTCAAAACCTCTACCTCAATAATTCCATTGTCCATATCGAGGCCTTTCAGCTTGGCAAAGGTGGCTTCGTCTACCGTTGCTCCCATTCGGGTAGGATCAAAGGGAAGTGAATTTAGGTCTCGTTCAATTCTCAACACACTTTCCCCATGCAGTTGAACCACCGTGGCTTTGACATGGGAGAGTTCAAATTCCCTTCCTTCAAAAAGGATGGTTTGGGCATGTATTCCTTGGTGAAAAATTACCAACTGAAAGAAGAGAAAAAGAAAGTAGGTAGGGCGAAAGTTCATATAAGTCTTGGGTAAACTAGGTGCTGTTAAATTAGGAAATTAAAGGATGGAAATACAAAGTAAGGCAAAGTCTCCTTCCTCAAAATGGAGAGGAGTAAGGTAATTGTATGCGTGAAATAAATCTATTCAATTGAATTTATAAATTGTTTGAAAAACATAAGTTTTCATTTGATGAATGGTAAAGAATTTTTATTCGAAAGTAGCATCTTTGTGTCCTAAAAAAGAGGTTTTGATTCATTTTACTGGAAATTGGATGGTTGATTTAGCCAAAACTATACTTTATCATAAATTTCAACAGCGATTTTTACTGTTGATTTTTGCAAATTTTTTCGTGTCTACATCCCTGATTGCGCAGGAACAAACTCCTGCCAAGCCTACAGGTCAATTTGGGGGAGTGATTACTGCCACCAACAATGGGGTGTCTATCATCCCTTCCTTTACCTTGGGCAGACCAGCACTTTTGTTTGATTTGAGTTTGAGTGGTGAGCGCTTTTCCTTTGACCCCATGCTTCGCTTTGGGATGGATGGCAAGCCCTGGTCTTTTGTATTTTGGGGTCGCTACAAGGCCATCAAAGACAAGCCCTTTACCCTTACCCTAGGAGCGCATCCTGCCTTTATTTTTGCTGAGCGGATCGTGAAAGTCAATGGAAGAGAAGAAAAAATGTTTGTCAGCCAGCGATTTCTTGCCATGGAGGTGGCACCGATGTATAAGTTTTCCAAGCGCCTGAGCATGGGCCTGTACTACCTTCGAGGGCATGGTTTCAATCCCATTCCTCCGGATAACTCCAATTTTTTGGCACTCAATACAGTAGTATCGAACATTCCCGTAGGAGGGGACTTCAACCTGCGCGTCAATCCTCAGTTATTTTTCCTCAAGGTGGATGACAATTCAGGTACCTACATTACCTCCAATTTTACGGTGAGTAAACCGGGATTTCCCATCGGATTTCAAGGTTTGGTCAACCAAAAAATCAAGTCCAGTATTCCTGGGGATGATTTTATCTGGAATGTGGGTTTGCTGTACATTTTCTCCACCCCTTACCACAAAGCCAAGTAAGGAACATGGAAAAGATCGAATCTCTGGAAGAATTTTACAGAAGGAAGTTCAATTGGATTCCCGAAAACTTAAAAAACGATTTAGGGCATTTCAACTTATTTAGTGTCAAGCCCTATTTGGAAGGGAAACTCAAAGCGATTCCATACCGAAGAAGGGATTTTTATAAAATCATGCTTTTCAAGGGGAGCAGTACCGTGCATTTTGCGGATCGGGTCTATGAGGTCAAAAAACAAGCCCTTTCCTTCTCCAATCCCTTGGTGCCCTACAAATGGGATAATATGGAGGCAGAAAGTTCAGGAATGTATTGCATCTTCAATGCTCACTTTTTCTCCAATTTTGGACACATTCAACAGTATGAGGTCTTTCAACCTTCTGGAACCCATGTTTTTGAACTGGGGGATGAGGAAGTGGAAAAAGTAGAGCAGATTTTTGCGCGCATGGAGGCAGAGTTCAACTCCGAGTACAAATACAAATACGATTCACTTCGAAATCTAGTTTTTGAGTTGATTCACTTTGGGATGAAACTGGAGCCAGCAGGGGTACAGCAAACTCAGCATGGAACTGCTGCCTTGCGAATTGCTTCGATTTTCTTGGAATTATTGGAACGGCAATTTCCCATTGACGAAAGTCATGCAACTATTCAGCTTCGGGCGGCATCAGATTTTGCGCAGCAATTGAATATCCATGTCAATCACCTCAATAGGGCAGTCAAAGAAATGACTGGGAAGACTACCACCCAACTGATTGGGGAACGGATCTTGCAAGAAGCAAAGGTGCTGCTTACACACAGCACCTGGAATGTATCCGAAATCGCCTATTCTCTTGGCTTTTCCGAAGTCACTCATTTTACGAATTTCTTCAAAAAACAGGCGGGCATCAGCCCAAGTTTGTTTAGGAAAGGAGGGATTGGTTGAAGAGTAATAATTGTACAAAGTACCAGGTACAAGGTACTAAATACCTTCAGAAGTGCCATTTGAGTCAGCACACAAATCCCCACTTCTTCATTCTTCCATCGGCGTTCAGCATTCGACATATATAAAAGTATCAGGTATCAAGTAGCTAGTATCAAGACGCCTTGAAAAGCAAGAGACAAGAACCAAGAGATTAGACTAAAAACGGTACGAATTACAATTATTTTGGAAGGTTTATGGTCAACTCAATGGTTCCCTATTCTTCATTCTTCAATCGGCGTTCAGCATTCGATATTAAATAAGTATCAAGTCGCTAGTATCAAGTGTCAAGAGAGGGAAAAGAATTCCATACTTGGTACTTTGTACCTTGTACTTAGTACAATTACCATTAATCCCTAATTTTTGCTAACATAGCACTATGCTTCACGACAGTTTTGGCCGTATTCATGATTACTTGCGGATCTCTTTGACCGACCACTGCAACTTCCGTTGCAGCTACTGCATGCCGGTAGAGGAAATGGAGTGGATGCCACAATCGAAGTTGATGAGCACCCAGGAAATCGTCAAACTAGCGCAAGTTTTCGTGGGATTGGGCGTAAAAAAAATACGTTTGACAGGAGGAGAGCCGCTGGCTCGAAAAGAGTTTCCGGAGATCCTGGAGCAACTTTCCGCTTTACCGGTTGAACTCACCCTCACGACCAATGGGGTCCTGATTCACAAGCACCTGGATGCACTCAAAAAAGCAAGGGTTCGCTCCATCAACCTGAGTTTGGACACCTTGCAGCCCGAGAAGTTTTTTAAGTTAACCCGTCGGGATCAGTTTCACCAAGTATGGGACAATATCCAACTCCTGCTTCAAGCCGGTTTCCGGGTCAAACTCAATGCCGTAGCCCTTCACGGAATGATCGAAGAGGAAGTGGGAGATTTTGTGCAACTCACGGAAAAGTTGCCCATTCATGTGCGATTTATTGAGTTTATGCCCTTTTCTGGCAATCACTGGCAAAGCAAGCAGGTGGTAACTGCCGCAGCGCTTCTTGAACTTATCCAATCCAGATTTGCCGTAGTCAAACTGGATGATCAGCAGCACGACACCGCTAAAAAATACCAAGTTCCGGGTTTTGCAGGTACTTTTGCTTTCATCACCACGATGAGTGAGCATTTTTGCGGCAGCTGCAACCGACTTCGACTTACCGCGGATGGAAAAATCAAAAATTGCCTCTTTGGCAAGGAAGAATTGGACCTCCTGGGTGCTTTGCGAAAGGGAGAGGAGGTAGCGTCGATTATTCGCCTTTCCTTGTCTAGAAAGCATGCCGCTTTGGGAGGTCAGTTTGGGGCGGACTACACGCAAGCCAACCCAGAAGCCATCGAAAACCGCAGCATGATCAGCATAGGAGGATAATGAAAGAATTTATAGCCGTTCAAGAAGCCAAAGAAATCCTCCAGGGCCTTTCCCTTTCCGGGGAAAAAGTGCGGTTGCCCTTGCAAAAAGCACTGGGCTATTGGACAGCCAGTCCCATCCATGCACCCATGCAAGTGCCCTCCTTTGACAACTCGGGAATGGATGGCTATGCCTTTGCTTGGGAGGATGGGGGAGCTAGTCGGCAGTTGGCTCAAGTAGTGCAGGCAGGGACTTTTCCAGATTTTACACTGCAACCCGGAACTGCCGTTCGGATATTTACAGGTGCACCAGTTCCCAAGGGTGCTGATACCATCGTCCAGCAGGAATGGGTTCGGGTAGAAGGAGACCGTATATTTTTTGAACTTGAAAAATTGACCCAGGGGATGAACCTCCGCCGTGCAGGATCCCAGTGTGAACAGGGACAGTTGGTTTTGCCAGAAGGCACACGCATCACCCCAGGAACACTTGGGCTCTTGGCTTCTCTGGGTATAGAGGAGGTAACCGTTTTTGCAACGCCTCAAGTGAGCATCATCCTGACCGGCGATGAGGTGGTGGAGCTAGGGCAGGCTTTGCAGCCTGGACAAATCTACAATGCCAATGGACCGGCGCTTATCGGCTGCCTCAGTCAATTGGGAATCTCGGACGTGAAGGTGTATAAAGTGAAGGATGATCCCACAGAGGTCATTCGGGTCATTGGAGAAGCGCTAGCCTCCTCCGATGTGTTGTTGCTTACAGGAGGAATTTCGGTAGGCGATTTTGACTTTGTAAAAGAAGGATTGGCCGAAAATGGGGTAGAAACCTTGTTTTACAAAGTCAAGCAGAAACCTGGCAAACCACTTTTGGCTGGAATGAAAGGTAGTAAGTTGGTGTTTGCCCTTCCGGGTAACCCTGCTTCGGTGCTGACCTGCTTCATGCAGTATGTGAAGCCGAGTCTAGGACAGTGGATGGGGAATCCAGCCACTTGGGAACAGGCAAGAAGTTACCCCTTGGCCACCAACTGGGAAAAGCAGGTGAAGTTGACCGTATTTCTTAAAGCGCGTTTGGTAGCGGGTGAAGTGGAAGTCTTGCCTGGACAAGAATCCTTCAACCTTCTTTCTTTTGGATCGGCAGATGGCTTGATCGAAATCAATGAGGATCAACAATCCCTGATGGAAGGAACTCTAGTACCGTTTTATCACTGGTAACATGGAAAATTGGGACTATTTCTTGTACCTGTTGATGCCCTTTGCGGCCTTTATGTATGCTGCCGTAGGACACGGCGGAGCGAGTAGCTACCTCATGATTTTGGCTTTGATGGGCTTTGCTCCACAGGAGATTCGCCCTTCTGCCTTGATCTTGAACGTATTTGTGTCCCTGATTTCCTTTTTGAACTACCGGAAATCGGTGGAATTTCCCAGCCGACTATTTCTGACTTTGGTCTTTTTTTCTGTGCCAGCAGCCTACTTTGGAGGGCGGATTTTATTGGATGCTACGATTTACAAGCAGGTGCTAGGGGTTTTGCTTCTTTTTCCGGTGCTTAAATTTGCAGGACTATTCCCGGTTTCGGCCCAACCCAAATTCACCCAGCAGCCCTGGATGGTAGCCCTCTTGGGAGGAAGTATTGGATTGCTTTCCGGGATGATTGGCATTGGTGGAGGGATTATTCTTTCGCCCATTTTGCTCCTTTTGGGTTGGTTGGGTGTGAAAGAAACAGCCGCCGTAAGTGCGCTCTTTATTTTTGTGAATTCGATTGCTGGATTTCTAGGGGCTTCCGTTTTTCAGGTGGAGTTGAGTCCCCAACTGTGGATGATACTTCCGCTGACCGTAGCCGGCGGAGCGCTTGGTGCCTATTTCGGGGCCAAAAAATGGACTCCCAAATTCCTCACCTACCTCTTGGCTTTTGTGCTGGCTTTTGCTGCGGTGAAGCTGATTTTTGGGTAGGGGTTAGAAGGCAATGTAGAAATATCAATTGGTACTGTACAATGTACCAGGTACCAAGTACAAAGTAGGAATTCAATTACGATTTGAATTCTTCCAGCATACCGCAGATTTGCTCGTGAAGGATCTTGATACATTGTACTTTGTACTTTGTACTAGTTTTCTATCTTTAGAAAAAGTTTTTAACTCCATGCCGAATCGAATTCGCCTCAAAGCCTTTGGAATGCTCGCTGAAAAGATGGGTACTGACTCCCTTGAAATTGAGAATCCGGGTTCCTCGGAGGTGCTGAAGCAACAACTACTCGCCCAATTTCCAGAGCTGAAAGGCATGACCTTCCGAATGGCGGTGGACCGAAAACTCCTGCAAGCAGATACTGACATTTCCCAAGGGCAGGAGATTGCCCTACTTCCCCCTTTTTCTGGAGGCTAACCCATGGATAGATTTGAAAGACAAGTGATTTTGCCGGGCTTTGGTCCCGAAGGCCAATCCAAACTCAAGCAGGCTTCCGTGCTCGTTATCGGCGCAGGAGGGCTGGGTTGCCCGGTTTTACTGTACCTGGCCGCTGCAGGGGTTGGAAGAATCGCCGTGGTCGATGGGGATGTTGTTTCCCAATCCAATCTCAATCGCCAAGTACTCTACGGAGAAAAGGATCTGGGAAAAAATAAAGCCGAAACAGCCATTCGCTACTTTCAAGAAAAGTACAGCGACATTCAATGGACGGCGATCTCAGAATTCATTACGGTAGACAACGCCCAAGCCTTTATATTTCACTACGACCTAGTCATCGATGGCTCGGACAATTTCCCTACCCGCTACCTGGTCAACGATGCCTGTGTGCTCCTCAAAAAGCCGCTCGTTTATGGGTCCATTTACCAGTACGAAGGGCAAGTTTCGGTATTTAATGTAGGTACGAATCCCTGCAATTACCGGGATGTATTTCCCAATCCTCCTGCTCCTCAGGAAATCCCTTCCTGTGCCGAAACGGGCGTTCTTGGGGTTTTGCCAGGAATTATTGGAAATCTGATGGCCCTGGAAGCAATCAAGGTATTGTCTGGTCTCGGCAAGCCACTCAGCAATAAATTACTCCTATTTACTAGTCTGGATACACAGTTTCAGGAACTGGAAATCAATCCCAACCCGACCTCCCAATCGGCTATCCCTACTTCTTGGAATGATTTTCACCAACGGGATTACGCCTTGGCCTGTGAAGGAGTGCAGCAACTCACCTGGAACGAGGCGATGAAACTGATGGGGCAGGAGGTGGCCTTTGTAGATGTGCGCGAACCCGGAGAAATGCCTCCCTTGGACTGTTCGGGTTTGGTGAAAGTGCCTTATTCCATCCTTGCAAGCCAGTTGGATCAATTTGAGGAGGCCGAAGAGATTCTCTGCTTCTGCCAAACAGGTGCGAGAAGCCAAAAAGCAGCGCAACTCCTTCTGGAAGCTTATCCAGACAAAAAAATATTTTCCATTCGTGGAGGTATCCAAGCGCTGAAATCCTGAGTCTCATGGAAAAAGAACGCAAACCCAAAAACATTTTCGTTCAAGGACCCATCCTTCCGGAGAAAATTGTCCAGTCCATTGCCAATCATGCCAGCAAAACAGACATTGGCGGGCATTCCATTTTTTTGGGTCAAATTCGTGCCGATGAAAAACCAGAAGGAAAAGTGATCGCCATCGAGTATACCTGCTACGAAGAAATGGCGCTAGAAAAGGCCTTTGAAATTCGGGAAGCTGTATTTGCGAAGTACCCGCTTACCTGCATGCACATCTACCACAGCCTTGGGGAAATCAAGGTGGGTGAAATCTGCCTTTTCGTTTTTACCTCCTCCAAACACCGAAAAGCAGCCATGCAAGCCTGTGACGAACTGGTGGAGCGCATCAAAGCCGAACTGCCCATCTGGGGCAAAGAAATCCTAGATTCTTCGGCAACCCAATGGAAGGTGAATACCTAATTCGTGTAGGGATTTATTGGCTCTTTAAAAATATCTTGAATTCTTCCGTGTTAAAGTTGCTCATCCCTTGCTGGTAGAAGACGATTTTTCCTTCCTTATTGACCACTAGGGTGGTGGGGATAGATTCGCTTTGCAAACTGTTATTCAGGCCGTAACTCGCATGCACTACTGGAAAGGACCAACTTTTTCCCTCCATAAATTCCTGACTTTTTTGCTTGTTCTGGTCCAATCCAATCATCAAAAATTCGAGGTCGGGGGTATCCTTAACCGCATCGTAAAGATCGGAAATGTGGGGCATCTCTGCGCGGCAAGGCCCACACCAGGAAGCCCATAGGTTGATAAATACGGTTTTGCCTCGGTAGGATTGGAGATCGATGGTATTGCCCTTGAAATCGGTAAACTGTCCGCGGTAATCAAACTTTTGGTCGGTGAGGTCTGGTACCTCAATGCTGGGCTTCATCAATCCTGTGGCGAGCAGGACAGACTGCAAAGCCCCTTGAATCACAGGGAGAAGGCCTGAAAAGTATAAAAATGCAAAAACAGCCAAAATTGCGCCCCAAGATGTAATCTCTTTTTTCCAGTTCATTTACCTTTTTGTTTAAATCGCGTCCCCTTCGTGTTCTCCTTAAAGACCAATAGATAAAATTACGCACAGAATCTCAGTTGCTTAGTGACCAAAGACACATTTTTGCTGGTTCTCTTCCTCTACCGCAGTATCTTGTACCTTTTCTGATATCCTTCTCTTTTCAATATGAATTACGACAGTAAGATTGCCTCCGAATTGGGCGTTAGGCCCCAACAAGTTAGCGCTACGATAGCCCTGCTCGAAGAGGGTGCCACGGTGCCCTTTATCTCTCGCTACCGCAAGGAAGCCACGGGAACCTTGGACGAGGTGCAAGTCGCTGCCTTTCGGGATCGACTCGAGCAACTGAAGGAATTGGATAAGCGTCGCGAGGCGATCCTTAAGTCGATTGAGGAGCAAGGGAAGTTGACACCCGAACTGAAAAAATCCATCGATCAAGCCGAAACCATGGCTAGGTTAGAGGATATTTACCTGCCCTACAAACCCAAGCGCAAGACCAAGGCCTCGGTGGCCAAAGAAAAAGGTTTGGAGCCCTTGGCCACGCGTATTTTTGCGCAGCATCCCTTGGATATTCAAAGCGAAGCCTCCAAGTACCTCGATTCCGAAAAGGAGGTGACTACCCTAGAAGAAGCCTTGCAAGGGGCCCGGGATATCATTGCGGAATGGGTTAGTGAAAATGCTGCAGTGCGTGGCAACCTCCGCACCTTATTTTTGAAAGAGGGGGTGTTTGCTTCCCGCGTGATTGCAGGCAAGGAAGCGGAAGCGGCCAAGTACAAGGATTACTTTGACTGGTCCGAACCCATCAAAACTGCCCCATCTCACCGGGTATTAGCCATGCGTCGAGGGGAAAAAGAAGGGTTTTTGCTCTTGGATGCACTTCCAGAAGAGGGAGCAGCAGTTGCGGCATTGGAACGAGAAATCCTGACCGGTGGGAGCAATGCATGCGTGGAGCAGGTAAAAATAGCCATCAAAGACGCCTACAAGCGCCTACTCAAACCGAGTATTGAAACAGAAATTCGACTTCAAACGAAGAAGAAGGCAGACGAGGAAGCGATCCGTGTATTTGCCGAAAACCTTCGCCAACTCCTGCTTGGAGCTCCGCTGGGAGAAAAAGTGGTGATGGCCATCGATCCAGGTTTCCGTACCGGCTGCAAGTTGGTTTGCTTGGGTGCACAGGGACAACTCCTCCATTACGAAAATATTTATCCGCACGAGCCACAGCGACAGACCACTGCGTCCGGAGCGACGGTCAAGACCTTGGTGGACAAGTTTTCCGTGCAGGCAATTGCAGTGGGCAATGGGACTGCCGGGCGAGAAACGGAAGCCTTTGTGAAAAGCCTGGGACTGAGCAAGTCGGTGCAGGTCGTGCTGGTCAATGAATCGGGGGCATCGATTTACTCGGCCTCTGAGGTGGCGCGCAACGAGTTTCCAGACCTGGACCTCACTGTGAGAGGAGCAGTATCCATCGGCAGGAGGTTGATGGATCCCCTGGCCGAGTTGGTGAAGATTGACCCCAAATCCATCGGGGTAGGGCAGTATCAACACGATGTGGACCAGCAAGCCTTAAAGAATTCCTTGGACGACACCGTGATTTCAGCCGTAAATAAGGTAGGCGTAGAGGTCAATACCGCCTCCAAAGAGTTGCTCACCTACGTGTCAGGCCTAGGGCCTCAATTGGCTCAAAATATTGTGGCTTTTCGCCAGGAGTTTGGGCCTTTCAAGAGCCGAGCGCAACTCAAAAAAGTACCTCGCTTGGGCGATAAGGCCTTTGAGCAGGCAGCGGGCTTTTTGCGAATCCGAGATGCTAAACATCCCCTAGATCAATCAGCCGTACATCCCGAGCGCTACGAACTGGTGGAAAAGATGGCGAAAGACCTCAAGGCCTCCGTTCAGGACTTGATGAGTTCTGAGGAATTACGCGCAAAAATTTTGCTTCAAAACTATGTGTCGAAGACGGTAGGTATCCCTACGCTTCAGGATATTGTGGAGGAACTGGCTAAGCCTGGTCGTGATCCTCGTGCTGGATTTGAGGTTTTTGAATTTCAGGAAGGGGTCAATTCCATGGCGGATCTAAAAGTTGGGATGAAACTTCCCGGAATCATTACCAACATCACCGCCTTCGGTGCCTTTGTGGACATTGGGGTACATCAGGATGGATTGATTCACCTGAGCCACTTGGCCGATCGATTTATCAAAGATGCCAATGAGGTGGTGAAAGTGGCCCAGCAGGTAGAAGTTACCGTTTTGGAAGTGGATATTGCACGCAAGCGCATTGCCTTGAGTCGAAAGGCAGATTCTTTTGGAGCCAACCCTACGAAAAAGCCAGCTCCTCAGGAGGTCAAACGGCCTACCCTAGAGCCAGAAGGGTCGATGGCGGATAAGTTGGCTTTACTCAAGGGGCACTTTAAAAAATAAGGATTCAACGAGACGATGCGCTAGGCTAGTCTCGTTCCTCGTCTTTGTACATTTCCTTGTACTTGTCCTCGTCCATGCCCTTGCTGAAGCGGCGTAGGTTGTAAGTGAAGGAAAAGAGCACGTACTGCTGCAGTACGTTGGTTTGGATATCTTCAACAAAGGTTTCGCTGATGTTTCTCCGCACGTTTGCATTTTGGTTGAGTAGGTCTACCACCTGAAGGCTGACCTCACCCCGTTGATTTTTGAATACTTTTTTACCCAAGCTCATATTTACCAGGGAGAAATTGTTGTTGAAACCTGCATTCAGGCCGGTATTGATCTGGTGGTTTAGGTCTAGGCGGTAGATGATCCCTTTCCAAAAGATCCAGTTGAAATTTACGCGGAAGCGCTGTTGAAAAAACTGCGCATTGCTGTTGGGGTTGAGCGTATTTTCAACGCGGTTGACCGAAGAGCGCGAGGAGAGGTTGAAGTCCAGGTTTTCGCTGATGCTGCTCGCTAGGGAAATTCCCGTACTCAAGCGCTGCGAGGTGTTGAATCCGATGATGTCATTGATTTGCCCAGGTCTGCGGGTGAGGCCTGCGCCTGCGTTGATGTTCAGTTTGGATTTGATGAAGCCTATCGGCATGCCATAACTCGCCCAAGAGCGCACTTCCCAAAATCCATCCAGGTTGACCGGCTTGATGAGCTGCGACCCTTTCTGTAAGGTGATGCCCTCTGGCAAGACCTGGGCTTCACTAGCGATCAAGGTGCTATTGCTGATGAATCGGTTGGTTAGGGAAGAACTCGTAAACAAGAACCAGCTGCGGTCTGTATCGGGATTTTGACTTCGGAAGCGGAGGCGTACCTCATGGCTGTAGGATTGGTCCAAGTCTGGGTTACCGGTACGGAACTGCAGGGGATTGGAATTGTCCAATACGGGCTGCAACTGGCGGATCTGAGGTTCGGCCGTTTCGGTATCGTAATCGATCTGGAGATTGGTGGTAGGGGAAAAGATGTATTCCATCCGCATCGTGGGCAGCACCGCTGAAAACCTGCGTTCCAAGGTGAAGGCCTTTGGGAATTCTTGCTGGTTGTCGAGTTTCGCATTTTGGTACAGCACCTCAGTTTGGAATTTAAACTTCTCCGAACTGAACTGGTAGCCCAATTCGGTTTCCTGGGTGAGGTAGTCGCTGACAAAGACGTTGGTCAGTAGGGAATCTAGTTCGGTGGCCCCCTCTTCAAAATCTCCTCCAATCACATTGTTTACTCGCGTATCGGAGTCGTTGGTTCGGTTACCGATTTCGTATTCGATTTCCAGCTGGCCCGCTTTCCCTATTTTCTCGGTGAAGGATAGACCTGTTTCCCAACGGGTACCGATCCGCTCTCGAGACGTTTGTTGGGCAAGTACGTCGCTGCGATTGCCACTAGGCTGGAAATAGGTGGTATTCGCTATTCGTTCTGAAATATCTCGATCGAAACCCTGGTGAAGAATGGAGCGCCAGGTGAGGGAGCGGCCGGGTTTATCAAATTTATGGCTGTAGATCAGTCGATTGAAGAAGTCCACTTCCTTGTAGGTTCCGGTCCTTTGGTTGTCCACCTGGTTGATGGGGTTAATTCCGTTGTTGGTTTGCCCAAAAAAGGAGGAGTTTTCAGTTTCCACATTGGCCTCCAAACGGGGGATGTAGAGGATTTTGTTTTTCTCGTTGGGATTGTATTCCAGTCGGAGGTTGGCAGTATGCCGTTGGCTGGTGCGGACATCCCGTGAATTTTCCTGATAGCTCACGTCGGATTGGTCAGCGGTCACAAAGTCCCGCACGCGATTGACTAGGCCCAGGTTGGTATTTTGGGTGTACCCGTAGTTGCCGGTCACCTTAATCTTTTTTCCCCAGAGGTCGCTGTAGTTCATCCCCAATAGGCTGGTCGTGACGATTCCCTCTTGGGGTCTGCCTTCCGTTTGGGTATTGGCATCACTGGAGTAGCTGAGTTGGTTGACATTGTTGGCCAAACCTGTAACCGTGATGCGTCGGTCTTCGTCAAAGGCATTGATACTGGCCCCCGCGAGGTAGCGGTCATCTGAGCCGAAGCCTGCGGTAGTCTTTCCAAACTGCCCTTTTCGTCGGTTGGGTTTGGTGATGATGTTAATCGTTTTGAGGCGCTCCCCGTCGTCAAAGCCACTTACTTGGGATTTTTCACTTTTCTGGTCAAAAATTTCGATGCTTTGAATGACTTCAGCGGGAAGATTTTGAAGGGCTGCGCGCACATCCGTGCTGAAGAAGGGTTTGCCGTCCACTAGAATTTGGGCAATATTTTCTCCTTGAGCCTGCAGCACGCCTCCCTCTGAGATCACGCCAGGCAATTTCTCAATCAGAACCTGCGCACTGGCATCCTTCATGGTGCGGAAGGCATCTGCATTGAAGAGGGTGGTATCCCTTTTTTGAGTGCCTGTGGCTCTGCTAGCCGCAACCACCACCTCGGATAGGGCCTGTTCTTCTTCTCGGAGGGAAAGGGTTCCCAGTTGGGTATCCGATTGGATGTCCAAGGTTCTGTACAAGACTTGGTAGCCGAGGTATTGAATTTTGAACAGGTAAATACCCTCTTTGATGGAGTTGATCTCAAACTGCCCGTCTACCTCTGAGATGGTTCCGGCTACCTGAGTAGAATCGGAAACCCGAAGCAGCAGGATATTGGCATAGGCAATGGGTTCGGATTTGCCTGCTTCAAGGACCGTTCCTTTGAGGCTGTAGGTTTGTGCCTGCAATTCAAGCAGACCAAAAAATAAGGCAATCGAAAGAAAAATAGATTTCATAGTTGGCGTGGGACAGAAGTGCTCTTGGAGTTCTTGCCATCCGCTACTTCCTATTACAAAGAAAGGAGTGAAAAGGTTTAGAATCTTCGAGTATTGGCTGAGCGGTTGATTTTTCGGTTTAACGAGCAATAGGACCCTTTTTTGAATTTTCATTTTTGTTTTGAGGCCCATTTTTCTCTTTTCCGACAATTACTGTCTCAAAATATGTTTATTTTAAAAACATTTAAATGTTTATTAAAGTAACATTACTACATTAGCACCTGTAAACGAGACGCACATGAACGAATCCGCTTCCATTCGCATTACGACCAAGGCTCTGAATTCAGGCAATTGCCAGGTCAAGTTTTTTATTGAAGACGAGGAAAATCCCCAGTACGGGTACTTGCTCTTGCACGAGACCAAGCCAGTAGGGGACATCTTAGAAGAGATCAAGGTCCGTATGGCCCGCAGAAGGGAATCCTTGCTGCAGGACAATCCTTTTTTATCCATTGCTCCGAGTCAAGACGATCACCATTTTTACCTCTTTTCCGCATGAGTTACCTAGCCGCTAACCTTCGCTTTTTGCGAAAGCAAAAGAACCTGACCCAAACCGAATTGGCGGAACAGTTGGATGTGCAGCGCACCATGATCTCTGCCTATGAGGATGGGCGCTCCGAGCCCAAACTCTCTACTTTGCTTATACTTTGCAATTTGCTGGGAGTAGGAGTGGAGGAGTTCCTGTCCCACGACATCGAATCTAGAGGCAGGATGGCGCTTCAGCCGAGAAACCTGCAGGTTTTGACCATTGCTACCGACGATTCGGATCGGGAAAACATTACTTGGGTAGCCCAGAAGGCTTCAGCAGGCTACCTCAATGGTTTTGCAGATCCAGAGTTTATGGAGACGCTGCCGCAGTTTCACCTGCCCAACCTGTCCAGACAAGCCACCTATCGGGCTTTCGAATTGGCAGGAGATTCCATGCTTCCCTTGGTCTCGGGCACGATTGTCATTGGTTCCTACGTGGATCAGTTGAAGGAAATCAAGAGCGGAAAAACCTACGTGCTAGTCACCCAAACGGAAGGAGTGGTCTACAAGCGAGTATTCAATTACCTGGAAGAAAATGGGAAATTGTATTTGGTGTCCGACAACGAGGTTTACAAGCCCTACGAAGTTCGTGCCGAGGATGTACTGGAAGTTTGGGAGGCCAAAGCCTTTATCAGTACGGATTTCCCGAATCCTGGCGATAAAAAGAAACCACTGAATTTGGAGGATTTGGGGGAGATGATTCGAGATATTCACGCGGATTTGAAGCGAATTACCAGGTAATGCTGCCGTAATTCTGGGGCAGGATAGGGGTAAAGTTTCTTGGGAGTCTTAGTTGACATCCAGCAAGCGATCAAAGCCGGCTTTGATTTTGCCAACTGCATCTACTGAAGCATGGCTGTTGACCACTCCTTTGCCGAGCTCGTGCCAAAAGCCATCTCCACATTCGATGTAGGACCCTCGTTTATTCCCCGGGGTATCTTTGGCTTGTTCGTAGCGGTAGTCGGGCATAAAAACAACTTTCATTAAGTCAATGGCTCCTTCCCAAGAAATCTTCTTGGAAACATCCGAGAGGAGAACCACTGCCTCTCTGTTCGAGAAATGGATGGTCAAGCTCAGGTCTTGGATTTGCTCTCGCTCTACTTTTCTGTACTGAACAGTGAGTGGAGCCTCTTTCTTTTCGAGTTCGTAAATGGCCTGAATGAGGTCCTGAGCCATTAGTTGCCATTCCTCTTGGTTAGAAGGAATCTTTACTCCTTCGCTTTTGCTTCCTTCCATGGGAGTCAAGGTAATGCCTCCCTCGTCTATCCCTTTTTTGGTCCAACGACTCGCTTGCAGGAGTTGCTTCACTGGGCCAATCCACACCGAGGGTACATTGCCTTGGAACCGGTAATCATCTTCCAAACTAAAGCCCTCGTCAAAAATTTCTTGTTCCGTGAGTTCCTCCCGATCGGTGTAATGCAGGTCAAGTTGGGCACTTAAGTTGCCCTTGGACCAATCCAAGGCAAGCCGAAATACATGGCTGAACGGTGGAGGAACAATTCCTGAATCGTATTCCAATACAAGTCCTGTGGTAGTGGGATGTAAACTCATCGGTATAGCTTTTCACAAAAGTATGGTTTTTTAGGGATTTAACTGGTTATTTTGCCTACCCAAGCCGCCATCTATGGAAGACCAACTCGATTACATCAGTCAAGCCATTTACCAAAATTCCTACGTCGTTGTAGATGATTTTGTCGACCAATCGTACCGAAAGGCTCTTTTGAAGGAACAAACTGATTTATTGAATCAGGGTCAATTTAAAAAAGCAGCAGTCGGAAAGGGAGATCAGAAGCAGGTGCGTGCCGAAATCCGAAGTGATGAGGTGCTCTGGATGGATCCAACTGCTCTCAGCCCCTTGCAGCTGGTTTTTTGGGAGAAAATAGAGGAACTGAAGCAGGTGCTCAACCGTCGCTGTTTCCTGGGATTAAAATCGTTTGAAGGGCATTTTGCACGCTACCCCATCGGGTCTTTTTACAAGCGCCACTTGGATCAGTTTCATGCTGTACCCCACCGCATCGTGACAGTCATCTTGTACCTCAACGATTCCTGGACGGAAGCAGATGGGGGACAGCTGCGCATGTATTTCCCCCAGGAAGATGGAAGCGAACGGATAGAAGATGTACTTCCAGTAGGGGGTAGGTTCGTGGTATTTTTGAGTGAAGAGATTCCTCACGAGGTCATGCCAACCCAGAAAGAACGAATTTCCATCACGGGCTGGCTCCGAAATATCGATTAGTGAAGGCTAATGGACACTCTGAGGGGCGTTTTCCCTAATTCAAACGCAGCCTTATCAAATGAAGGAGGGCTAAAATATACCTTGGGATTGTTGGAGAAGCCAAACTTTTCGACAGGATACCCCACCGCATTGCTGCTCAATTTGCCATTGCTATCCTGATCGTGAATGACCGCAAGCGCATAGGTTCCTAGAGCCAAGTCAGAAATCGTAAAAGCCACTTGTTGGTTTTTGGGAGGAAGGGAAAAACTCTTTGCCGCTAGACCCACCTGATCAGGAAATCCTTTTCCACCTGAAAAAAGCAAAACGCGAATCATCCCTTTGTCACTGCTAGCCCCCTGAATTTGGACCTGTATGGAGCTAGTGGTCTGTGCGGATACCACAGAACAATAACAGAAGACAAGGAATAGAAGGAGGTATTTCATGGTTGTTTGGCGGTTACCGGTCTGTTGATCTTTCCAGTTTCTGTGAACGTAAATCGGGGTAAGAGGTTGATCTTTTTTGGAACTTCAAACTTGCCCAAAAGTTTCTTCAGCCCCTCTTCCAAGGCTTCCAGGTTGAATTGGGATGCTTCTCCTTCCACATACAGCACCAAGTGCTCACCCAAGCGCTCATCCGCCTCTCCAAAAAAGAAGTAGGGTACACCCGGATACCTAGCTGTCATCCAAGCATTGATTTTTTTCTCCAATTGTTCAGGAAAAAGTTTGATTCCTCCAGAATTCACCACAAAATCAGTCCTTCCTATCCAAGCGAACGAATTTTTTGACCGAAGTTCAATTGTGTCATTCGTCTGTATTTTTTCAGTTCCGCTCATCGGAGATTGTATCCAAAGGCAATCCTGTTCATTGATTCCGATGGCTACTCCCGGTAGGGCTTGGTACACCAATTCACCTTCTTCGATGGGGGCCAAAGCGATGTGTGAGACGGTTTCAGTCATTCCAAAGGATTGCCAAGCTCGAATTCCCTGTTGAACCAGGCCCTGCTGGATTTTGTGGGGTAAAGCGGCTCCTCCGATCAGTACATGGGGGATAGACTGGAGTAGTTTTCGGCTCTTTTCTTCGGCCAAACCCGCTTCCACCTGAAGGGGAACTAGCGCAACAAAGGTAAATTGCTCCTCCATTACAAGCAGCGGGTTTGCACTAGGCTCCACCAAGGTGATTGGGCAATCCCAAACCATGGCGCGCACCAGCATCATTTTTCCTGCAATAAAGGCAGGATTGAGGCAGCAGAGCAGGTGCTCCCTGGTAGTTGTTCCGAAAAAGGCCCCAGTGGCGGCTGCGCTGGCTTCCATTTGGGTTCGGCTGAGACCTTGCAACTTCGGTGCTCCCGTAGATCCAGAGGTCTGTTGGATGAAGGTTTCCTGTCCTGCCAACCAATCCCTACAGAATGCAAAGGCTACCTGAGCAAATTCCGGAAGTTCCTCCAAGATGGGGAGGGCCTGGCTAGTGCTGTACTGGTAAGACTGAAAGCGAAGTTGAAACATACGCGTGGTGGAGATGAGAAAGGAAACCGTATCCCTAACAAATTTCGTCAGCTTCGGTTAACTTGCACAAAAATGTGATTTTTAAATCAAACGATCATGATTAACTGGATTACAGCCAAGGAATACGAGGACATCACCTATAAAAAGTGCAATGGCGTGGCACGCATTGCGTTTAATCGCCCTGAAGTTCGCAATGCATTTCGCCCAAAAACTACCGCTGAACTCTACGATGCCTTTTATGACGCCCAGGAAGATACCTCCATTGGGGTCATTTTGCTTTCCGGAGAGGGACCTTCCGCCAAGGATGGCAAATGGGCTTTTTGCTCCGGAGGGGATCAACGTGCCAGAGGGCACCAGGGCTATGTAGGTGAGGATGGCTACCATCGGTTGAATATCTTGGAAGTACAGCGCCTCATTCGTTTTATGCCCAAGGTGGTCATCGCCGTGGTGCCCGGATGGGCCGTAGGAGGAGGGCATAGCCTTCATGTAGTTTGTGACTTGACCTTGGCCAGTGCCGAGCATGCCATTTTCAAGCAAACCGACGCTGATGTAACCAGTTTTGACGGGGGCTACGGATCAGCCTATTTAGCCAAGATGGTTGGCCAGAAAAAGGCTCGTGAAATCTTCTTCCTAGGAAGGAATTATTCTGCTCAGGAAGCGATGGATATGGGCATGGTCAATGCTGTTATTCCACACGATCAATTGGAAAATACTGCCTACGATTGGGCACAGGAAATCCTCGCCAAATCACCCACCTCCATCAAGATGCTCAAGTTTGCGATGAACCTGACCGATGACGGAATGGTAGGTCAACAGGTTTTTGCAGGGGAGGCTACCCGCTTGGCATACATGACCGAAGAAGCCCAAGAAGGTCGTAATGCTTTTCTTGAAAAGAGAAAGCCTAATTTCAAGAAAATCAAGTGGATACCTTAATTAAATTAAAGTAAAAAAAGAGCCTAACTTCAGAAAGTTAGGCTCTTTTTTTTGTATTTTTTTAGGTTGAAATATTTTCCGACGTTCTATTAAAATCCCCCTTGCCCCCTTTGAAAAGGGGGAATTACATCTTAGCTATTTTCAAACATTAACTAAGGAATAAGATTTTTAGGTAACTAGTATCTGTTTGGAGTACAGTTGGTGCGACTCCCCCTTACAAGGGGGCAAGGGGGATTTTTGTGATTATTTAAGAAACTAATTTAGGTTACCTCATTCACCCGCTCTCCCTCACCCAAAATTCTTCCGTAAAACATACTCCACACAGCGAGCAGCCAGTCGCGCAGTGGCCTGGTCTTGGTCGTAGGTAGGGTTGAGTTCGACCACATCCAAACTGATTAACTTTTTGCTTTTGGTGATAAGGTCAAAAACTTTAAACGCCACTTCAGGATCAAAGCCCATCGGCGATGGAGCGGAAACACCAGGTGCAAAGGCAGACGAAAATCCATCCATATCAACAGTCAAGTAAATCGCATCCACTCGATCCAAAAACCAGCTGAATTGCTCCTCCATGTATTCCCAATGCTGCAAACGAAAATCCTCCATCACCAGGTACTTGGCCTGGACTTGGTCTGCGGTTTCAAATAGGGACTTGGGGTTGGCAGCACGTTGAATGCCGAGTGCCAAGTAATGAAATTCGTTTGGATGATTGCTGGCCAACTGGTAGAAAGGGGAACCTGAATGTCCTTTTCCAGCTACCAGGGGGCGCAAGTCAAAGTGTGCATCCAGGTTGATGATGCCCAACTTTTTTCCCTGCTCCTGGGAATACTTCAGTACAGCAGACCCGTGTGCAAAGGCCAAATCATGGCCTCCGCCTAGCCAAACTGGAAAGTGATTGCTCTTCAAGAGTTGGTAGGTCAAGTCGGTAATGGCTTGGTGGGTACTTTCCAAGTCACCTTCCTGGGTAAATAGGTCTCCATAATCGAAAATTGGAAGGCCAACTGGAAGATGGTGCGCTAGGGAACCCAAACACCTGCGGATGGATGCAGGGCCCGCGAGGGTGCCCAATCGTCCTTGGTTGCGGCGTACGCCTTCTTCACCAGTATAGCCTAGTATGCCTACCTTTTGGTTCGAAGTGGTGTCAAAAGCCAAGTTGGGACTGACACGCACTACCTGGTGCCAGTATTCGGGTTGCATGGCATTTCTTCCGGTCCAATTTTCTTGAGAGGGATTGTGGTGAAGATTCATTCGTTTCCTTTTTTCGCTTGTGTGATTCAATTTATAGCCCGGCAAACCTAATTTAAGCCTTTCGGAACACGTTACTCAACTTAATCCATCCAGTAGGCTGTCATCCACGAGTTGCGGAATCGTGACGCGAAGGCCTGGACTTCGGTCCATCTCCCGCTGTATCGCTTCGATGGAGCCGCCATTTCGCGCCCAGGCGCGCCGTGCAATGCCATTATTCACATCAAAGAAAAGCATGGATTGAAGGCGCTGTGCAGCCGCTTCGCTTCCGTCTAGCACGAGTCCAAAGCCCCCATTGATAACCTCTCCCCAGCCTACGCCTCCGCCGTTGTGGATGGAAACCCAGGTTGCACCGCGGAAACTGTCGCCAATCACGTTGTGAATGGCCATATCTGCGGTAAACCGGCTTCCATCGTAGATATTGCTCGTTTCCCGGTAGGGGGAATCGGTCCCGCTCACGTCGTGGTGATCCCGACCTAATACCACCGGGGCTGAAATCGTTCCCGCAGCGATGGCCTTATTGAAGGCCGCGGCAATCTTGGCTCTTCCTTCTGCATCGGCATAGAGGATCCGGGCTTGGGAACCCACCACCAGGCGATTATTTTCGGCTTCCTCAATCCAGGTAATGTTGTCCTGAAGTTGCTGTGAAATGCTTGCAGGGGCAGTTGGAAGTAATTCTTTCAATACCTGTGCGGCAATCAAGTCGGTGGTACGGAGATCAGTAGCAGTTCCAGAGGTGCAGACCCAGCGGAAAGGTCCAAATCCATAGTCAAAGCACATCGGACCTAGAATATCTTGCACGTAGCTCGGGTAGCGAAAATCGATTCCATTGCTACCCATCACTTCGGCACCTGCACGGGAGGCTTCGAGTAGGAAAGCATTTCCATAATCGAAAAAGTAGGTACCTCTACGGGTATGGCTGTTGATAGCCGCAGCCTGCCGGCGCAAAGATTCCTGCACCTTTTGTTTGAAGGCCTCAGGATCTTCCACCATCAGGCGGTTGGATTCCTCGAAAGAAAGCCCCACGGGATAGTATCCGCCTGCCCAGGGGTTGTGCAGGGAGGTTTGGTCCGAACCGAGTTCCACCAAGAGTTCTTCCTGATCCAGTCGCTCCCAAAGGTCTACTACATTGCCCAAGTAGGCGATGGAAACAACTTCCAGCTCAGCTTTGGCCTTTTTTACGCGCGCTACCAGGAGATCTAGGTCATCGATGAGTTCATCTACCCATCCTTGTTGGTGGCGCTTGTGTGCCGCCGCAGGGTTGATTTCGGCGCAGAGGGTGACGCAACCTGCAATATTGCCCGCCTTGGGCTGAGCTCCGCTCATGCCGCCCAGGCCTGCGGTGAGGAAGAGTTTCCCTTTGGGAGAACTTTTGCCCCATTTCTTACGGAAGGCATTCATCACGGTGATGGTGGTGCCGTGCACAATGCCCTGAGGCCCAATGTACATGAAAGATCCTGCGGTCATCTGTCCGTATTGCGTGACGCCGAGGGCATTGAAGCGTTCCCAGTCCTCCGGTTTGGAGTAGTTGGGGATCATCATCCCGTTGGTCACCACCACGCGCGGCGCATCTTTGGAGGAGGGAAAAAGCCCCATGGGATGACCCGAATAGAGGTGGAGCGTTTGTTCTTCGGTCATTTCGGCCAGGTACTGCATGGTG